>ULNF01001089.1_pt1 | contig 9310 bp, 9 predicted proteins | sample 1951851 | NCBI WGS metagenome assembly ULNF01 (sample SAMEA4835570, study PRJEB28245) | human gut metagenome | biome: gut microbiome; material: fecal sample | place: Denmark | collected 2008 | reverse complement strand
TACAACAGCCGAAACCAATGTGCAAAGCTTGACGGACTTATCTTCATCTTCGGACTCTGACAGCAAAGTTGATTCAGAAAAAATACAATCCGATACCTTTATCGCAGAGTTTTTCGATTCAAATATCAGCTTTGAAGATACAAGCGAATTGGTTACTGAGTCGATGAAAGGCTGTTCCTTTGAATCGGAAAAAGATGAGTCAAACGGAATACAGAAAATTATGCTTAAAGGCAAAAACGGCGGAGGAATAGTTAATGTTCTATGCATTGATTTAAGTCAAAGTAATCTTGATTACGACATGGAATATATCCTTGAAAACTTCGGGGATTACTATTTCGGACAGACCTCCGCACAGATGAGCGGTATCACTGAGGATGATTTTGTGTCAAATTATCGTATGACAACAAATGTATATTCAAAAGGAAAATATCAGCAGTACGGCTCTGTTCAGAAGTCTGACGGTATGGTGACGCAGTTTGGGTACACGGAAACCTATGCTGTGCTTAGTGAAAACAAGCTGACAGTAGTATCAGGAGCATATCTCGGTACGGATATGATGGAAAGACAGAGTTTTTCGCAGCTTTTGGGTAAGCTTGATGAAAATGTCAAGTATTAAAGGTTGGTGTAGTTATGCCATATATCCCATTTACAGACGAACAAAAAGTCCTTGCAAATTCGGTAGACTTGGAGCAGTTTTTGCGTATGCGGGGTGAAAAGCTGGAACGTGTCGGCAGAGAGCATAAACTCATTTACTACGACGGTTCGGGCAAGCACGACAGCATAACTATCCGTGGTTCAAAATGGTTCGACCATAAAAATCAGACAGGCGGCGGTGCAATAAAATTTATGCAGGAATTCTATGATATGGACTTTCAGACTGCGGTGCAGGAGCTGTTAGGACGGACGGTCACTCCGTTGTCCCACAGTCCGCCGAAAGTATCGGCAAAGGAAGAAAAGAAAGAATTCAAGCTTCCCGAAGCGAACAGCAATATGCACAGAGTGTTCGCATACCTCATAAAACAGCGGTTTATTAATCCCGAAATTATCAGTTTTTTTGCAAAACAGCATACACTTTATGAGGACAAACAGTACCACAATGCAGTGTTTGTAGGGCTTGATGAAAACGGAGTTCCAAGACAGGCAAGCAAGCGTTCAACCAATTCTTTCGGGAAAACTTTCCGCATTACCTGCGAGGGTTCAGATACTCGCTACAGCTTTTCTCACTTTGGCAAGTTGGAAAAGCTGTTCGTTTTTGAAGCCCCGATAGATATGCTTTCGTACCTTACTTTGCACCCCGAAAATTGGCAACAGCACTCATATATTGCAATGAACGGTGTTTATGAAAATGCCGTTTTAACAGCGTTAAAGAATCACTCAAACATCAATGAAATTGTGCTTTGCGTGGATAATGATGAGGGCGGAATCGAGGCTGTTGACAGACTTCGGGATATTTTGAGAGAAAACGGCTATGAAAATGTACGGCGATTTGCTCCCAAATTTAAAGATTGGAATGAAGATTTAAAGGCAAAAAACGGAGCGAAATTTTTGCCTGCTGTTCCTCATAAGCGAAAGGAAGAATATCTGAAAGAAGTTAGCGAACTTGTGTATCTGAAATGCCGTCCTGATAAGCTGACCTCGCAGATCTATGCAACGTTTAAAAACAGACAATACAAATATTTGGCTGAGTATGCACTTGCAAGCTCTGCTTTTTTTATTGCACCAAAGGACGAAAATCTGATGTTTGAAAAGTTAAAATTCAAGCTGAAAGATGAGTACAAGCCTTACACCGACAAGGGCAAAAAGGCGCAAAAACAAAGGAATTTGCAGGATTGTGTGCATGAGGTTTTGCGTGATCTTAAACAGACAGCCCGTACCCGTGAACAGTCAGTACAGACTGCGAAAATGCTGTATCAGCTTGCGGATAGTGCTGTCAGATTGTCGGTCGAGGAAGCTTTAAGTGTTCCTATTCAGGAGCAGTGCGAGGATATAGATATCATTTCCGAACCCGAACCGTGTATGGAGTTCGGGTAATGCGATACCCTCCGCCTCACAGCGCAATACCTTGAAGATAACAAACTAACTATCTTATTAAATACAAAAGAAAGCATATTTTATACAGATTGGAAGTGGAATTTTGAATGAAAAACAAATGATTTTAATTGGCGTACTTGTTGTGGCTTTTATCGCCTTTTTAGTGGTTGTAAATTTGCTTGACAACAAGTCGCTTAACGGAATAAAGGCTAAAAAGGTCGGCAATGGACAGCATGGCACAGCGAGGTGGGCGACGAGATCGGAGATAAAGCAGACTTTTATCCCTTTGCCATTTGAGCCTGAGAAATGGCGTAAAGGTGAAAATCTGCCGACTGTTCAAGGAACTGTTGTAGCCTGCCGAACGCACGGCAAAAAGGCTGTTGCTCTTGTGGATGACGGTGATGTGCATACTCTTATGATCGGCGCCGCAGGAGTCGGCAAGACCGCTTACTTTTTGTATCCGAATATAAAGCTTGCCTGTGCTTCGGGAATGTCGTTTGTCAGTACAGACACAAAGGGAGATGTGGCGAGAAATTACGGAACTATCGCCAAAAAGTATTACGGCTACAATGTTTCTGTGCTTGATTTAAGAAATCCGACAAGGAGTGATGAGAACAACATTTTGCACCTTGTGAATAAATATATGGATCTGTATTTGCAGGACAAAACCAATCTTTCTGCGAAAGCAAAAGCGGAAAAGTATGCAAAGATCACAGCAAAAACTATCATAAATATCGGCAGAGGTGACAGTGCAAGCTACGGTCAGAATGCGTTTTTCTATGACGCAGCGGAGGGCTTGCTTGCCTCTGTTATCCTGCTTTTGGCGGAGTTCGGCGACAAAAACGAACGGCATATAGTTTCGGTTTTCAAGCTGATCCAAGACCTTTTGGCAAAGTATCAGCCTGCGCCGAAAGCCAAGCCTAAAATGTATTTTTCAAAGCTTATGGACAAGCTTCCAAGCGAACACAAAGCCAAATGGCTTGCAGGGGCGGCGCTGAATGCGTCAGACCAGTCTATGCTGTCTGTAATGAGTACAGCGTTGTCAAGGCTTAACAGTTTTCTTGATTCTGAACTTGAACAAATGCTGTGCTTTGGAACGGCGATAGACGCAGAAAAGTTTTGCAATGAGAAGTCTGCAATTTTTATTGTTCTTCCCGAAGAAGATACGAGCAAATATTTTATGGTTTCACTTTTGATCCAACAGCTATACCGTGAGATATTAGTCATTGCAGATGAAAACGGCGGAAAGCTTAAAAACAGAGTTATGTTTTACTGCGACGAGTTCGGAACTTTTCCTAAGATAGAGGGTGCTGAAGCAATGTTCTCGGCAGGACGTTCAAGAAAAATATCAATCGTTGCGATAATTCAGTCCTTTGCACAGCTTGAACAGAACTACGGAAAACAGGGCATGGAGATAATCACCGACAACACTCAGCTTACCGTGTTCGGAGGTTTTGCGCCAAATTCTCAATCAGCGGAAGTACTGTCAAAAGCGTTGGGAGAGCAAACTGTATTGTCAGGTTCTGTGTCGTGCGGAAAGGAAAAATCACAGTCACTTCAGATGATAGGCAGACCGCTTATGACTGTGGACGAACTCAAATCTATGCCAAAAGGTCAATTTATCGTAATGAAAACAGGAACACACCCGATGATTTCAAAGCTGAAATTGTTCTTTAAATGGGGGATTAAATTTGAGGAAGAATACTGTCTCCCTGATAAAACAGCAAGGCAGGTTTGTTACAAAAATCGTGATGAATTAATCAGAGATGTGGAGGTTAAATATCCGCAGAAAAAAGCTGTTGCTGCGGAAATTGAAGTGTCTGTCGATGATGAAGAATTTGATGAATTTCCGATGAGAAAAGCGAAAATTAAAACGTGAGGAGGCTGATGCAAATTGATATTACCGAGAAGAATTTACGATTTAGGTCTGAGCCACAAGGCTGTGGCTGTGTACTGTTATCTTGCAAACCGTGCGGATAAAAACGGAGAATGTTTTCCCTCTGTGCGCAGGATAGCAGAAGATTTGAGTATACACAAAAGCACGGTGTATCGTGCATTTACGGAACTTGAAAACCGTGGATTGTTAGAACGGATACCTCGCTATCATATCCAAGGAGGACGCCGCAGCTCGCTGTACAGAGTAAAGGGCGAGATAACAAAGGCAGGAGGTGGTGCGGATGTTTGATTGGATCGGCGACGCCATTGACTGGATAGGCGACGGAATATCAAGCCTTTGGGACAATACAATAGGTTCTGCGGTAGATACCATAACAGACGCAATCTGGGATGTAATGTTTGAGTGGCTGTTCAACCTCATTTACGGCGCAGTTGCCGATCTTTTTGAATTTATCAATGCAAGCACAAGCAGTATTTTCGCTCTGTCGTGGGTGCAGTCGTTCATAGCATTGTTCCACAGTCTCGCATGGATGCTGTTTGTCTGTGGACTTATCGTGGCGGTGTTTGACACGGCGATAGCCTATGAATCGGGTCAGGCGAATATCAAAAATACCTGTCTGAACGTGTTGAAAGGGTTCATGGCGGCAAGTCTGGTTACTGTTGTTCCGCAAAGACTTTACTCGTTTTGCGTTAATTTGCAGGGTACATTTTCAAGCGATTTGCTTGGAAATTTCATATCGGGAACAACAACGACAGTAGCTGATTCGGGGCTGACCGTGATTATGGCACTGGCGATGGACGTAAGTCTGTTCAGCCTGTTTTTTATCATACTTTTCGGCTATTGTACAGTAAAAGTTGTGTTTTCAAACATTAAGCGTGGCGGCATAATGCTGTGTCAGATTGCTGTGGGAAGTCTGTATCTTTTTGGAGTTCCGAGAGGTTACACAGACGGATTTTACAGCTGGTGCAAGCAGGTCATTGCGACTTGTCTGACGGCATTTTTGCAGACAACGATACTCTATCTCGGACTGCTGACCTACACTCAGCACGCTCTGCTTGCGGTTGGTATTTGCTTGTCGGCAACGGAAGTTCCGAGGATTGCGCAGATGTATGGATTGGATACGAGCGTCAGGGTCAATATGATGTCTGTCAGCCATACGGTCAGCATGGGAGCTAAGGCTGTTAATATGATTAAGACAAAAGCATAAGGAGTTGATACAAAAAATGAAAACCTACATCTACCCCGAAAACTTAAGGGCTACGGTAAAGCTATGGTTCTGGAATGTTCGTGATTTTATCATAATCTGCGGCGGAATAATTCTGTCGGTAATTGTGCTTGTGAATCTGTGGAACGTCCTGCCTTTTGCGGCGACCGCCTGCTTTGCGTTTCTCTCGCTTCGAGTTGACGAAACGGCGATTATGGACTATATTTTTAATGCTGCGAAGTTCTTTCTGACATCGCAGCAATTGTATTTTTGGAGGGAAAATTAAATGACAAAGAACAAAAACAGCGTTCAGGGTCTTATCGGCTTTGAACGCTTTACTCGTTTCGGAGTAAAAACCGACAAAGCCGAAATAGCATTTTTCAGCGTAGAACCCACCAATATTTCAGTGCTTTCAGCGGCTAATATTGACGTGAAGATACATCATCTGATGATGCTGTTAAGCACCATACCCGACCTTGAAATTCTTGCTCTGGATTCCTGTGAGTGTTTCGATACCAACAAGGTGTACGTCAAAAAGCGTTTGCAGACCGAGCAGAACGAAGATGTGCGAAAACTTTTGCAGGCGGACTATGATTTTCTTGACGAGATCCAGGTGGAGATGTCCTCGGCAAGACAGTTTATGTTTGCGGTACGGTTCAGGCGTGAAAAGGACGAGCAGATATTCAGCACGCTTAATCGTGTTGACAAAGCAATCTCAGAACACGGCTTTACGGCTCGTAGAATGAGTAAGTCTGACATAAAGCGTATGCTTGCACTTTACTTCGGAACGAGCATATCGGGCGAGGAAATCCCCGATATTGAGGGAGAAAACGAATTTAATCTGGAGGGATTGCATGAGAATTAATTTACGAAAAAAGAAAAATCTGACGGACGAACAGCTTGAAATTATCAGCACAAAGGACTTTTTTGACCGAACTGTTCCGGGAATAATCAAGTTTTACACCGACCACTATATCTGCGGAAACTTCTACAAGTCCTGCTGGGCGGTAACGGAATATCCGACTTCAACAGAAGAAACGGCTATCCTCGCTCACCTTGCAGACAGGAACGGAGTAACGCTTCGCATTTACAACCGCCTTGTGACAAGTATGGAGCAGCGGAAGATCGTTCAGCAAGCGATGCGTAAAAACCACATGATGACTACCACAAACGATGTGAACGAGAGCATAAAGGCTCAGGATAACATAAATGATGTGGTGGAGCTTTTGAGTGAACTTCGCCGCAATAAAGAACCGCTCCTGCATACGGCTGTATTTATTGAACTGAAAGCAACAAGTGAGGAAAAGCTGAAAGAATTACAGGCGGATATACAAATGGAGCTTACCCGTTCAAAAATCAGCGTAGACCGTCTGCTCCTCCGTCAGAAAGAGGGCTTTTTATCGGTTTTGCCGACGGGCAATAATGTGTTCGCAAGCCAGTTTGAACGTGTTCTTCCTGCTTCAAGTGTTGCTAATCTTTATCCTCTAAATTACTCAGGAAAGACCGATGAAAACGGCTTCTATATCGGCAGAGATAAGTACGGCAGCAACGTGCTTGTGGACTTTGATAAGCGTACCGAGGATAAGACAAACAGCAATATTCTTATCCTCGGCAACAGCGGTCAGGGCAAGTCCTACTTGATGAAACTTTTGCTGTGCAATCAGCGTGAGGCAGGCAAATCTATCCTCTGCCTCGATCCCGAAGCCGAGTACCATGACCTTTGTTCCAACCTCGGCGGAACCTACATTGACATGATGTCAGGTGAGTTTATGATAAATCCCTTAGAACCGAAAGCTTGGTCAGACGGAGAAAAATCCACAGACGATAGTCCGGAAACATTCAGAAAAGTCACAAGATTATCGCAGCATATATCCTACCTCAAGGATTTTTTCAGAGCCTACAAGGACTTCACCGACGCTGAAATTGACACAATTGAAATCATGCTTATGAAGCTGTACGCAAGATTCGGAATTGATGATTTTACCGATTTCAATACGCTTAACAGTGATGACTATCCCGTGATGTCAGACCTCTACGAACTTATTGAAAAGGAATTCATGGCGTTTGATAACGAGAAAAAGCACCTATACACCGAAGAAATGTTACAGAATATCTGTCTGGGACTGCACTCCATGTGCAAGGGTGCGGAGTCAAAATATTTCAACGGTCACACCAACATCAATGACAGCGAGCTTATCTGTTTCGGAGTGAAAGGTCTTATGGACACAAACAAAAGGCTTAAGGATACTCTGCTGTTTAACATTCTCAGCTACATGAGCAATCAGCTTTTGGGCAGAGGAAATACAGTTGCCGCAGTAGACGAGCTGTATTTGTTCCTCACAAATATGACGGCGATCGAATATATCCGCAACGGCATGAAACGTGTTCGTAAAAAGGAGTCCTCGTTTATTCTGGCAAGTCAGAATATCGAGGACTTCCTGCTGCCTGAAATTAAGGAGTTTACCAAGCCGCTGTTCAGTATTCCGAGCCACCATTTTCTGTTTAACCCCGGCAATATCTCGCCGACTGCTTTTATTGATACTTTGCAGCTTGAAGAATCGGAGTACGGCTTGATAAAGTATCCCGAACGTGGCACTTGTCTTTACAGGTGCGGAAACGAGAGATATTTGTTACAGGTCATCGCTCCGCAGTACAAGGCTGTGTTGTTTGGAAACGGTGGTGGTCGGTAATGTCTGCAACAGTTGCGGTTGCTCTGAAAAAGGTAGCGATATATATTCTGGGCGACGAAAAGAAACGAGGAAAGCTGTTTGTTCTGATCGGAAGCATCGCCGCAGGCTTTCTTGGACTGATGTGCCTGCCCGTAGCTGTGCTTTCGAGCATGGGCAGCATGGAGATCGAACAGCCTGAAATTAACGCTGAAATGTTCAGCGATTCGTCTTTGTTTGAAAGCCTTGACAGCGAACAGCAGGCGAAAATAACCGAAATTCAAAACAGCGGTCAGGAAATCGAGGACGCCATGAGGGGCGCAGGGGTTCGCTCTCAGACCATAAAAGCACAGCTGATATATATGTCATATTTCGATGATGTGCAGAATTTCAATGCGCAGTCCTATGCCAACCTGTTCGCCGTTGCTCCGAATGACAGCGATCTGATCGCTGCGATAAATTCAACTTACGGTTTGGAAATCGACTATGACGAATTTATGAGGACCTACACTTGGGTTATGAATTCCACCATAAATGAGTATATGTTTACGGATAGAACAACAAAAAATTGTTCCGATCTTGCGGCTTGGGCGGAGAATGCGTACATCTCAGGCTGGGGATTTAAGCAGGGTGCAATCGGAAATCGTGACTATGTTGACCGCATCAGATATGCTGATAATGCAGGGCTTATGCTTGGTTATCTGAATTACAATCCCGATGAAAAGTCGTTTGGAAATCAGTTTCAGACGCTTGTTTTCACCGAGCAAGGCAGTCTTGATACCATGCCTGAGGTCGCAGGTATAGGACTGTTTGACGGCAGTCAGCATGGGATATATGTCGGTGACGGCGAGGTGATTTACTGTTCCGAATCAGCAGGATATGTGACAAAAGACCTTGTTTCAAACGGCGGTTGGACAAGCTGGTGTACCTATGAGGGCGTGGATTATCCGCAGGAAGTGCGGGATAAAATTGATGAAAACGGAGGTGACAGCGAATGAAAAAATCAGTTGCGATAACAATTAGTGATGAAAGATTAGCGGCTCTGGAAATGTATTTGGAGCAGAAAAATATTAAGCTTTCGGATGAAATCGACAAGTGCATTGACGGCTTGTATCAGAAAAATGTACCGCAGAATGTTAGGAATTTTATTGAGATGAAGTCGGAAAAGAAGCCTGCCAAAAAGTCGAGAAACTCTTTGCCTGCCGAAACGGAAAAGCTGTCCGAGCAGTAACAAGCCACAGTTCGCACCAAGTGTCCAAGCTATCGCAAGCGATAGCTGCGTGTGGCGAAGTAAGGCGGTGGGTGGGGTAAGTTTACCATAGGAGTGGTTAAACGGCTTTGTGGGCATTTGTCGCAGAGTTTGAGAATGGTGGGAATCAGGAGATTTCGGGTGGGTTTATGAGGGCAAAGCCAATAGGATTGGCTTAAATATTATATTGCAAGTTAAAGTTTCGGGGTTGAAACCCCGAAACAGTTACAGGCGCTGTAAAAAAACGCGCAATAAAAAAAGAC
>ULNF01028831.1_pt1 | contig 9342 bp, 8 predicted proteins | sample 1951851 | NCBI WGS metagenome assembly ULNF01 (sample SAMEA4835570, study PRJEB28245) | human gut metagenome | biome: gut microbiome; material: fecal sample | place: Denmark | collected 2008 | reverse complement strand
TTCGTAATGAACATTGGGGCTGCCTGTTTTGCTAATCTCTATTTATTTCATTTGTTTCTGGTTTTATCAGCAGTATTCCTTGATATAATCTGCAAAATACGGCAGCGCAAGTGAGACATATCCCTGTCGGTTATTCAATATTCCTCTTTTTATCAGACGATCCCTGTACATTGAATAACTGCCTGCTTTTTCACCCATAAGCTTCAGTATTTCATCACGCTTATATTCTTCCTTTTCTGTCAGCAATCCAGCCAGAAATCGATCCATTTCCGTCATCTCTTCCCATATTTTTTCATAGGAATATGCAAATAATTCTGACTTTAACTTTGAAAGGATATCTTCCAGTGTCTCATTCTCTTTTTTCTTAAAACACAGCACTCCTAATTCCTGAAAAGCATAGGCATATCCCTTTGTAATCTTTGCCAGCTCTCTTGCCTGACTGACATCAATGTTTAATTTGCTCCTGTACATCTCCGTCATTCTTATCATATTCAGAGGTTCTGTCTTCACTGTCGTCGCTCTTCTGAAAAAGGTAAGGTTTTTGACATTGCAAAGTTCCTGAATATTTTCATATAAACCAGTGCATACAAAATAAACCGGATACCCCGCACGAAGCCATCTTCCATATTCTGATGCAAACTTTATCATCTCTTCTGATTTTGATACTTCATCAATTCCTATTAATATCTTTTTTCCCTTCTTCTGGACATTCTGTATCATTTCTTCAACCTCTACACCAATGTCAAAGAAATGATTACTCTTGTCCGCTGTATATCCTATTCCACCGCCAGAGCCCAGCACTGTTGCTGAAATATTGATTCCAGTTGTTTTTTTCTCTTCTGAACCGAAACCGGCTTTGACTAACATTGCCGCTATCTGTTCGAGGATATCCCTTGTTGGATTCACATCAAAAACCAGCCAGTTTATATACCTGTTTTCATTATTCTTCAATTCTTCTTCCACCTTCGCAAGTATCACTGTTTTCCCGGAACCTCTGACGCCTGTTATTTTATATACCGACTCTGATGGATTTTCATATACAAAATTTTCTAATATCTCTTCTGTTTTTTCTGTGTGTATATAGGTATATTCCGGAGTTTTGCTAAATGTTGTTGTAAATGGATTCTGCATAAGTCACCTCACAATATTTTTTGCCGTTTATAGTTCTTTATACTTTTTGTAACATTTTATAGTTTTTTATACTTTTTCTATTGTTTTATACTTTTTTATAGGTTTTTATACTTTTGTATTTATTTTATACCTTTTTATACTTTTTAGCAATAATTTCTTTTATATAAAAAAAGAAGATACCAGCATATCTAATGCCAATATCTTCCAAAATTTCCATTTTCTTTACTCTGCCTCCCGCAGCCGTTCCACAATACTCTGTCTGCTTCCCGCCTGATAAAGTACCGCAGGGATCAGGCAGCCGAGCACTGCAAACACCGGAAGCATCGCAATAACCGGAAGGATGGTGAAATGATAAGTGCAAAACCAGAACATCTTCTCCATCATGTCTCCTGATAATGGTCCGCAGACCAAAGACAGAAGAAACGCCACCACCACAGAACCGGCAGTGTAAAACAGTCCTTCCTGCACAAGCATCTGCTTTAACTGGCGGTTTGTCATTCCAACCGACTGTAACACTGCAAACTCTCTTTTTCTTGAAAGGATTCCGGTCATGATCGCATTGAAGAAATTTAAAACGCCGACTAGTCCGATGATCGCACACAAAACACCGCCCAGAAGGAAAAACATTTTCTGAAACTGTTCAAATTCACTTCGGATAGAAGCTTTGCTCTCATACATCAGAACAGAAGTATCTCCTGCCGTAAGTTCCGCAAGATAACGCTCCGCTGCATTTTCCGCTTCCATATCCGGAGTATCAAACAGATAGAATTTCCGGATCAGCTCTGCACCGCAGTCCTCCTTCATCCGTTCTGCCGGAAGGATCGTGTCATATCCTAATCCGCTTTGGCGGAATGTCATGGCATATGGAACTTTCACAAATGCGCACACAGTATAGTCCACTTCCCTTGGTTCTTCCTCACGGATCTCCACATACTCTTCCGGCGTTGTCGCAGGATCAGCAGGTTCACCTGTCCTGGTATCAATCGCATACATATTCTGGTAAACCATGGTAAGCGTATCCCCAACTTTAGGATAGCATTCTATATTTTCCACATTACCATAATCATCTGTCTGGACACGGATCGCAATTGCATTTATATTCTCATCAAACAAAGGATCCAGTTCTCCATCCAGTACCGTCACCTTTTCAAAGAGTGCCTCATCCAGACCTTCTAGTATTGTTGGAGTCTTTATTTCACTGCCCCTTTTTTCATAATACTTCACTTTTTCTTCCAGCTTTTCTTCGCCAAGATTCGGGACTGCCATTTTCTTATATTGCTCTGTATCCATCCATACCATTGTGGTCATATCTGTCATATAGCCGCTGCCGCTGACCGTCTCACTCGTATTTTCCTGAATTTCTGCAATAGTTTCTTCTGAAATATATTCATCTGCATCAATGTAGCGGAAATAATCTGTACTGCTCACGATAAAATCGGCGCAGGTTTGTTGTGAAATATATTTTTCCGTATCAAAGCCACCCACAAAAGAACAGAGTACATTCAAAAGTGTCACCGAAAGTGCCAGGGATATCACAACAAGAACTGTTTTCTTTTTGTTTCTTCCCAGATTGGCAAATGCCATCTGATAAACCTTTGCCCCATGCGAGCTGCGGCGCTTTTTCTTCACACTGACACACTCTGTATATTTTGTTGCTTCCACCGGAGAAACTTTTGCTGCCATTTTTCCGGGCTTTGTACAGGAGAGGAAAACAGTGATCACTGCAAAGATCGCAGAGCCGGCAAAAATAACCGGGGAACTGCTGATCGTTACATGTGTTCCCACAACTGTTGTGCCCTTTAAAACAATAGGTGTCAGCCATGCCCCGATTCCATATCCCAGAAGAAGTCCGGCCGGAATGCCAACCACACACAAAAGGAATGCCTGCTGTCTGATCATTCGTTTTAATTGCCGCGGCGTTGTTCCGATTGTCTTAAGCAGCCCGTAAAACCGGATATCTCCGGTAACTGAAATCTGAAAAATATTATAAATAATCAGATATCCGGTAAAAATCACAAGAAGCAGAAATGCTGCGATCGCAGCAAGAAGTTCCGGATCCATCCCTGCATTTAGCTGTGAAGCAGTAAGACCCCAGTTGACTCCGATACGGGCACTGTTCTCCTGATCTCTCGTATTCCAGTCATATCCTAAGTCTGTGTCGATTTTCTGCATCTGTTGTTCAATATTTAATTTTGAAGGCAGCATGACATTCAGGTCTGTCCGAAAAGCTTTCTCTCCTGATGCCACCCACTTTTCTTCCATTGACTTCACGTAGTCTTTTGATACATTGATATAATGAACCGGCATCAGATCATCATATTCCCAGTATCCTGACAGAATAAACGTATCTGTTTCCTGAAATCCCCCATTCGTTTTATCTCCAGCCTGATACTCTATCGTCACCTTTGCTCCCAGCTCCGGTGTCACCCCGAGCAGCTTTAATGCGACCGTGTCCATTGCGATTTCATTGCTCTGCTTCGGTTGTCTTCCTGTCGTTGGTGTTGCATAGCTCCATTTTGTACAGTTTTTGTCCATGTAACTGACTTCTGCCGGAACTTTTCCAAAAACACCTGTGGCGCAAAATCCACATACGATGCGTTCTCCGGCTTCCCTGATTCCCGGATGTGCTGCTATTTTTTCCACCTGTTCCTCACTCAGTTCTTTGAACGTTCCGTCCGAATAGCCGCCTGCCTGTCTGAAATTGTAAGTTTCATAACTCTCATTCAACGACATAAGAATTGTGAAAAGTGATGTAAATAATAACGTGGTAAGAGCAATCGCAAAGATTGCGATAACATTTCTTTTTCTGGTCGCCCACAGCGATTTGTAGCTTAGTCTGCGTATGCATTTCTGATTTTTTACTTTCATAATTTTTCTCCGTTTCCTATTCGAATCTGTCCTGTACCTGTCAGTGTCTTTTACTTTATAATACGTCCGTCCTCAATTCGAATAATACGGTCTGCAAGCTGCGCAATCTCCTCATTGTGTGTGATCATCACAATCGTCTGTGCGAATTTCCGGCTGGTCACTTTCAAAAGGCTTAGCACATCCTGACTGGTCTTTCCGTCCAGATTTCCGGTCGGCTCATCCGCCAATATGATCGCCGGTGCTGCAGCTAATGCCCTTGCGATCGCCACCCTCTGCTGCTGTCCGCCGGAGAGCTGCCCCGGAAGTGCATCCAGTCTCTGCTGCAATCCAAGTGTCTCTGTAATGCTATCGATAAATTTCCGGTCTATCTTTCCACCGTCCAGTTCAATCGGCAGCACGATATTTTCATAGACATTCAAGACCGGAACCAGATTATACGCCTGAAATACAAACCCAATCTTTCTTCTCCTGAAAATCGTAAGTTCCTCATCCTTCAATGCAAAAATGTCTTTTCCATCCACAAACACTTTTCCCTCTGTCGGTCGGTCAAGTCCGCCTAACATATGTAAAAGGGTTGATTTTCCACTTCCACTTGTGCCGACAATTGCCACAAACTCGCCCTTCTCCACCGTAAGATCCACACCATCCAGTGCATGTACGGCTGTCTCTCCGCTTCCGTATATTTTCCTTAAACCACATGCTTTTAAAATATCCATAAATCCTCCTTGTTTTTGCGAAGCAAAAATGCGAACCCTCTGGTGAGCAGAGGATTTAGCCTCCTTGTTTTGCGAAGCAAAAAAATCTGTATATAACATTTTTTGTTACATACAGATTATCACACAGTATTCTTTCCAGACTCTTTCCACGGCAAATGAAATTCTTACAGAATTGAAAGAATTCCATTTACTATTTTAAAAATATGTTTCTGCGATTCCGGTATAGTTGATGTACTTTTTCAAAAATTATTTTTAGGCAGATAAATGGAAAACTTACTTCCCTGTCCGTATACGGAGGACACTTTGATATAGCCACCCTGCTCCTGCAAAATTTCTCTGGTCAGGTAAAGTCCGATTCCAACGCCCTCTTCATCCTTTACCAGTTCTGATCGATAGAACCTCCTAAAAATCTTCGGCAACTCCTCTTCCCGGATACCACATCCGGTATCTGCAATGTCAATTCTCACAAACATTTCATAAGAAATAGCCGAAACGGATATTTCCCCATGCTCAGTGTATTTTATCGCATTATCAATTACATTACCGATTGCTTCTCCTGTCCACTTCAGATCAAAATAAGCTTCAACATCAGTATTATGTAAACTTATCTGTAATCCTTTTTCTTCTGCTTTCTGTTTCAGTTCCCACACTGCACGCTCTAACATTGGCTGTAGCTTTTCCATCCGAGGAACAAGCTGTAAAATTCCATTTTCCAGACGTGATAATTTCACAAGCGACTCGATCAGAAATTTTAGTTTCTGCGTCTGTTCATGGATTGCAGACACATTTCCTTCGATCTGCTGTGGAAGCTCCTCTTCAAGTAAAAGCTCACTATATAAGAGAAGATTTGCGATCGGCGTTTTTGTCTGATGGGAAATGTCTGCGATCAATGCTTTTATTTTGTCTTTCTCTGCCTCTACATTTTGTGCGGACAGAGCAGATGCACTTAAGTAATGGGCAAATTTTGTCTCCAAAGCCGACATGCGTGTCTCGTCGAATTGTCCCTCTGTAAATTCTCCTTTGACTGCCACATTCAGCATTTCTTCTATTGTATCCATTGTTTTCTTTGTGCGTCTGTAATTTACAAAAATAATAATTGCAGTAACTATCACGCAGACAAACACTATGAACATCCACATATCACTCCCACCTGTAACCTATTCCATACACTGTCCTGATCGCATGCTCCGCTCCGAGTTTATCCCGAAGTCTCTTAACGGATACCGATAGTGCATTCTCATCCACATACTCTGCGCCATCGCTCCAGACACGGTCCAGTAAAAGTTCTCTGCGCATATTCATGCCCGCATTTTCCACAAGAATCCGCAACAACTTCTGCTCGGTCTTACTGAGTTCGATCTCCTTACCGTCCACCATGAATTTCATCCGGTCAAAATCAAACACATACGGTTCTTTGCGGTAAACGTGCTCGTTATCCTTTTCTTTTTCACTCATTGCCGCCGCTTTTCGAAGCTGTGTATTCACTCTTGCGCGCAGTACCGACAAGGAAAATGGTTTTGTGATATAATCGTCTGCTCCAAGCTCCAGTCCATTTACAATATCGCCGTCGGTATCATTTGCTGTCAGTAAAATGACCGGGCAATCCGGGCAATCCCTCTTTACGCTCTGTAAAAAATCCAATCCGCTTCCATCCGGCAGATTGATATCTAACAGGATCAATGCTGGCATTCCACAGAGCAGTTGTTCTTTCGCATCTTTTAAATTTTCACAGGAGACAATCTGCCTGTCTGTTGCTGATGCATAAAGTCCGCTGCACACCTGTATGCTGCTATTATCTGTTTTTAACGCCTTGCATAAGCCCTGATTCAAAGCTCTGTCATCTTCTATAATTAAAATTTGCTGCATTCTTCCTTCTGCTTTCAGTCGTTTTTTTCATTATACACGAAAAAATCCCCAAAGTATATTCCATACTTCAGGGATTTTATATCATCTGAACTGCTATAAACAGCTATACTATGAATTAAACTAACTCAAGTAATACTTCTAAAGCGCCGTCACCTTTACGCTGTCCGATCTTAACGATTCTTGTGTAACCACCGTTACGATCTGCATACTTAGGAGCGATCTCGTCAAATAATTTTGCTGTAAGATCAACTTCTTTTGTATTTTTCTTCTTTCCAGCAGCTGCTGTTGGAACTTCTGTTACAGTGTAAAGAACTTTCAGCATTTCTCTTCTAGCGTGAAGACGGGAAGGCATATCTTTTTTGATTGTCTTTTCTACTTCATCATAAACAGTTACTTTCTTACCGTCTACTACTTCTTTTACTCTCTTGCCTTTAGCATCTTTGCGGGCAACTTTAGCTTTTACAGTAACTTCTTCGAAGTTATCTTTTTCTCTTACTGCCATTGCAATAAGACCTTCAGCGATTTTACGTACTTCTTTTGCTTTTGCTTCAGTAGTAACGATTTTACCGTTGTTTAATAATGCTGTTACCTGACCTCTTAATAATGCTTTTCTCTGGCTTGATGTTCTGCTTAATTTACGATATTTTGCCATTTTTAAATTCCTCCATTTGTGGTGTACATCCGGCCACGCTCTTTGGACTTACTTACCGAATGCCTTTTATATAGTTGCCACTCATGAAAATGTGGGGTGTTGTCACCTCACACGGACATACTGCATGCTCATTGGACTTACTATTTCTGCCCGTTTTTCATAAGGTACCCTTTGAACATTAGCAGTTCAAAGAGAAGTGCACAACTTCGTTGTGCTTTATCGGAGTAAAACCGCAGGTTTTACTCTTCACCCTGGTTTAACTGAAGTCCTAACTCTTTTAACTTCGCTAAAACTTCTTCTAAAGATTTACGTCCAAGGTTACGAACTTTCATCATGTCTTCCGGAGTTCTGTTTGTCAATTCCTCAACAGTGTTGATACCTGCTCTCTTCAAGCAATTGAAAGAACGAACAGATAATTCCAGTTCATCGATGTTCATTTCAAGAACTTTTTCTTTTGCATCGTCAGCTTTCTCGATCATAACGTCAGCCTGCTGAGCAGCTTCTGACAGGTCGATGAAGAGATTTAAATGCTCACTTAAAACTTTTGCAGCCAAGCTTACAGCTTCGTCTGGTTCAAGAGTTCCGTTTGTATAAACATCTAATGTAAGTTTGTCGTAGTCAGTAATCTGACCGACACGGGTATTTTCAATAGAAAGATTTACTCTCTCTACTGGTGTATAGATAGAATCAATTGCGATTACGCCAATTGGAGTATCTTCTGTCTTATTTTTGTCTGAGCTGACGTAACCTCTGCCTTTTGTGATAGTAAGCTCCATGTATAATTTACAATCAGCACCACCATTTAAGTTAGCGATTACTAAATCTGGATTTAAAATCTGAATATCAGAGTCAACCTGGATATCAGCTGCAGTTACAACGCCTTCACCTTCGAATTCAATATAAGCAACTTTTGGTTCATCGGATGAACTATTATTGCGGATTGCAAGTTCTTTGATGTTCATGATAATTTCAGTAACATCTTCCTTTACTCCAGGAATTGAACTGAATTCATGCAATACACCATCAATCTTAACCTGGCTAACAGCTGCACCTGGTAATGAAGAAAGCATAATTCTTCTCAAAGAATTACCAAGAGTTGTACCATAGCCTCTTTCCAATGGTTCTACAACGAACCGGCCGTACTTCTTGTCTTCTGAAATTTCAGCGATTTCAATCTTAGGTTTTTGAAAATCGAACACTACAAAGTCCCTCCTTCTCGGGTTTTTTGCTTACATTAAAAAGTAAACGCCATATGATCTGGCAAAACTGCCAGACAATGGCTTTACTCTTGTTAATCCGTTGCTCCGGTTTATTTAGAATATAACTCGACGATAAGCATTTCATCAACTGGAACGTCGATCTGCTCTCTGGAAGGTAATTCTTTTACAGTTCCCTGTAATTTCTCAGCATCTACTTCTAACCAGTCTGGAACTAATCTTCCACCAGTTACTTCAACGATGTCTTTCATTCTCTGAATGTTTTTGTTCTTCTCTTTGATTTCGATAACATCGCCAGCTTTTACAAGGTAAGAAGGAATGTTAACCTGTTTTCCGTTAACTGTAACGAATTTGTGGTCAACGATCTGTCTAGCTTCTTTTCTTGTTCTAGCAAATCCTAAACGGAATACTACGTTGTCTAATCTTGACTCTAAAATAGTCATTAAGTTCTGACCAGTCATACCTTTCATCTGATCAGCTCTCTCATAATAGTTGTGGAAAGGTTTTTCCAAAACACCATAGATGAATTTAGCTTTCTGTTTTTCTCTTAACTGAAGACCGTACTCAGACATCTTCTTGTTAGCTCTTTTTAATTCTCTATTGGATTTTTTATCATATCCTAAGTAACTTGGCTCTAAACCAAGTGATCTACATCTTTTAAGAACAGGAACTTTATTTACTGCCATCTTAGTATCTCCCTCCTAATTAAACTCTTCTACGTTTTGGTGGACGACATCCATTGTGAGGTACAGGAGTAACATCTTTGATACTTGTAACTTCAAGTCCGCATGCAGAGAGCGCACGGATTGCTGCTTCTCTTCCTGATCCTGGTCCTTTTACGAATACGTCTACTGATTTTAATCCGTGAATTAAAGCTGCTTTTGTAGCAGTT
>ULNF01002324.1_pt1 | contig 9426 bp, 3 predicted proteins | sample 1951851 | NCBI WGS metagenome assembly ULNF01 (sample SAMEA4835570, study PRJEB28245) | human gut metagenome | biome: gut microbiome; material: fecal sample | place: Denmark | collected 2008 | reverse complement strand
ATTTTTATGGTATTTTATGTATTTGGTCATACTTAATTATACCATGGATTGCGGGCTCTTCGGAGTCCGTTTTCTGCTTTTGGACATAAAAATGGAGCTATTGCTCCATAGATGATTACTCATCTATTTTGCAACAGCCCACTTGACTTCTCTTAATTGTGCACATCACCTGAAGCATCTGATTGCAAAATTTCTACAGAATGGATTGCATGAGTAAGATATGCATCCGGTGCAATACAGGATTCAAACTCCCAAACGGTATCGTAAAAGGCCGAAAAAATTCGATTCAAACTAATTTTGTTCGGAATACAGATATTGTAATACGGTGTATTTCTCCTAAAACGCAAATAAGAAAACTCATCTGCAAAAAACAGTGTCGGTCTTGGGATATGCTGGTAATCAGACAGCAAACCATTCGGCAAAATCTTAATCTGAAGCGCATTTGAAATTTCATGCAGATGTTTCATATGCTTAAAAAAATGAAGACGCTGTTCCGGCGAAAGCTGAATTCGATAACCATAGAAATCCAATTCGCCAGTAACTGTAAAATCTGTAAATGCAGAAGCATAAATCAGTGCTCTTATCGGTGTAACAGCAAGTATCTGCGATACCAGAGAATGCATTTTTTGAAGTACAGGTCTGTATGTCTTTCCTATAAAAGAGCCATACTTATCAAGCAGCTCATTATGTAAATCAGTTGGAAGAAAATGTTCTGTAAAATGTCCAAGCAGACAAGAAGAATTCCGGGCAAACAGTGAATGCTCATATTCGTAAGTACGAATCATTTCAGGAATAGATGTCCGTCGAATAAGCAATGTTTCTTTGCTGCAAAGTAATTTTAATTTGTAATAAAGTTCCGTTGAAAGAGACGAATCTTCAATTGTTGTAACAGCAAGACAATGGTTCTGATCAACTAACATACCTGAAAGCGAATAAATATCTTTAATCGCAAAAACCATTTTTTTCTGTGCCTGTGTTCCGCAATAAAGATTAAAATCAATATTCGAAAGATTTGAAAGCAAATTCATCAGGAAACCAGCCGTATAAACCGGATTATCTGAAGACGATTCCAAATCAATCATTAAAGAAAAATGAACTCCTGGAAGCACAAGTCCTATGTCATTGTGCATGCTGTTAAATTCAGCAATTAAAAGCTGATAATTCGTGTCTACATTCAGAATATCCACCATAGCATAAATATTTAGCGACTTTACTTTACGGAGTGATGGATGTTTCATTTTAAAGATAAACTGATCCAGTGTAAGTTCCGGATAATATGAAATTTTAGTAGCCACTTTAGAACCAGTTGTTACCTGAAGTTCTTTTACATATGTATATTCAGATTCGAGATGATCGTAAATCGCTTTCTGAAGATTCGAAACGTCAGAAATTTGATATTCTTCTAAAAAAGTGTCCCGGTTATCATCAGTCAGAGCCTCAACAATACACTGGCTGATATTCTGCAAAATAATTTCGTGATTTTTTTCTGTTGGAAGTGATTTTCCACTAATCCATTTGCTTATATAAGATTCATCATACTGCACAGCTTTGGCAAGTACATAATTTTTTAAATTGGCCATAGATGTCAGATGCTCTAACAGAACACTGAATCTGTTTTTTTCTTTCATAATAATCAAAAGCCCCTCTCTTCTATCATAATTTTAGTGTACTGCATACAAAATAAGAAAACAAGAACATTTATACAAAAAATTTCCTATTGAATGAAATCCTGAAAAAAATGAATTAGTTGATTTGTTTGATTCAATATGCCAAATTCACCACTTCTATTGAAAAGGAAAAATATCCATGATAGAATACGAATCGTCATTATAAAACAAATAAATAATCGGAAAAGGAAGTAAATAATTATGGAAAATACAGGAGCAACATTAACTGGAAAAGCGAGCGTTGATAAACCATGGTTACAGTTTTATCCAGAAGCACTGCGCAACGTTGAAGTGCCAACAATAACTGTTGAAACGTTTTTAAGAGCAAAAAATCCAGACGAAAATAAAATTGCATTTGAATATTACGGAAACAAAATTACATGGAAAGAATTCTGGGGAGAAGTTGATAAAGCAGCAAAATCTTTAAAGATACTTGGATTTGGTGAAGGAAACAGAATTCCTGTATTTCTGCAAAGTGTTCCGGCACATTTTATCCTTCTGATCGCAGCAGAAAGAATCGGAGCTGCAATTATCTGCAGAGATGACATTCCAGAAGAATTATGTTTTGCAATCAGAAAATCAAAATCAGAGACAGCATTTGTCATGGATTATACATCAAAGTCAGATGAAGATCTGTTCCGTGCAACGACACCAATGAAGCGTGTAATTAAGGTTTCTCCATATGATTATGCAGATAGAAAATCTGTCCCGGACTATGTTGAAAAAGAAATTGCATCCAGATATACCGGTGCGATAGAGACAACAGAAGGAGATCTTACATGGGACGAGTTCCTGGCACTTGGGAAAGATTATACAGAAGACTATATGGCACAAGAAGATGCGAACAGACCAGTATTTGGCGCATATACAAGCGGATCCACAGGAATCTCTAAATTAGTTATTCATTCTTCTTCTAATATAGTAGCAACTGCATTCCAGATGTCCATCTTTATTCCGCCGTCAGATGTACCGGAAAAATGGTGGCTGCCAATCTTACCACCTGCACTGATTGCAGTAACTGTATCAATGGCAATCTTCCCATTGTCAGCAGGACTGATTATGGTACTTGATCCATTCTGTCCGCTGGAAGATATTGATATCGCATTTATGGAGCAGAAGCCAAACTTCTGGGCACTGATTCCAATGTTCTGTGAAATGCTTATGAAGAGTGACAGAATTCCGGAAGATTACGATATGTCTCATCTAAGAAGTATCGGAACCGGAGCTGAAGCAATGAACGAAAGGAAAACACAAGAAGTAGAAGCATTCTTCCATAAGCATAATGTTAAAGCAACTTTAAGTGCCGGATATGGTCAGAGTGAAGGATGTTCAAACTTTACACTTCCAAATCCGATGTTCCCGCTGGTAGACGGATGCGTTGGAATGCCAATGCCGGCAACAACTATGGCAGTATTCTCAGAGGATCTGGAAGAACTGAATTATGGAGAAATCGGAGAATTATGTATGACGGGTCCTGCTATGATGCTCCACTATGCGGGATGGAGAGGTGATGAACTTACTGAAAGAACACTGATCAATCATCCAGATGGGAACTGCTGGTTACATACGGGAGATAAAGCTTACATCAATGAACACGGAATTGTATACATTCTTGGACGTGGAACAACAAAGCGTTTCGGTGGCGGAGAACTTTACATGATGAGAATGGAGACAAAAGCAGTACGTGTAGCTGGTGTAGAAGATGGATTCTTCTGCTTTGTACCAGATCAGGATCATGAAGGATATTTCCTTCCATATTTCTTTGTAATCCTTGATGAAACAAAGAGTCTGGATGAAGTAAAAGCAGGTCTTGCAGATGCACTGGAAGAATATGAATATCCGGTAGACATCCGCGTAATCAAGGAAAGACCGTATTTCCACTTCAAGACAAACAGAAAAGAACTCACAGCAGCAATTCTTGAGGAACTGAACTAAAAAAGACTCCTCTGTCGCATCAATATGTAAATTCTATATAAATAAGTAAGAAAAAACCTGATGATTCCCCGTATTTTAACAAATCATAAGATACGGGGGAATTTCTTTATTACGTTTATACATGCCAGAAACCTGAAAACCAGACTTTTCGATGTGTTTTTGTGCTAAAAAACGTCAGTATGTCTTGAACAAAACAGTTAGCAGTGATATATTAAAGTAAATACCTAATTACTATATTATATGCAAAAATATATGCAAAATACGAATTACAGTAGCATATAATAGAGGGTGGAGTATAAATAAAATACAATGGAAATGAGGTGGGGGCAAACAAAAAACATAATATGAATTATCTAATACAAACACGAAAGGAAGTGTAGACATTATGAAAAAGAGAAGTAAAATGCTTTTGAGTTTATTCCTCTCTGCTATGATGGTATTCAGTGTAGTGCCTTCAACAGTTCTTGCAGAGACTGCACCTGAAGAAACACCAGCAGTGCAGGAAAATCCTACAGAAGCCGTGCAGGATAACACCAATACAAATGAGGCAGAAGATCCAGCAACAGAAGATTCTGTGACAGAAGATGATGCAACAGAAGCAACTACTGATTCTTCAAACACAGATAATGATGCTGTGGCCCAGACAGATACTGATGAAAATAAAGTAACTATTTCAGGTATTACAATACAGACACCAGTCATCCAGTTCGAGGGTGCCAATGCAGCTGTTGCAGAACAGTTGACAAAGGACGTGGAGATTGATGAAGAAGATCCTGCAATCCAGAGCCTGCGTGAAGCATTGGGGAATCTCGAAATGGTTGGCGGAGAAGCCGGCACAGAATCCAATGAATCTAATATCAGCACAGCAGACCTGTATGAAGCAGATGAACAGGCTGAAACCAAGAAGCTGACAGAAGACCAGATTAATACAGTTGTTGGTATGTATCAGCAGTATCTGAATCAGTGGTCAGCCAATGCTAATGTACTCGGTGTTCAGAATCCATTCTTTCTGGATTTCAACGATGATACAGATGGTCTTGGTATCCTTGGTCAGATGCTTGCCTTAGACGGCAAATCTGTTCAGGATGTCAGAGATGGCAAGGTGAGCTACGATGACCTGACAGGTATGATCTTTACTTTCACATATGGTGATAAGTTAGGTATTAAGTATTATGGTCCAGATGTAACAAATGCAAGAGATGAAGCTCTTGCTGCAGTTACAGCATCAGGTGCACAGACAAAGGCACAGAAGCTGCTTGTTCTGAATGACTGGCTGGCCCATAACAATACATTTGATATGTCCTACATCATGAACTCCGGTAAGAAATCAGATGATGACAAGCCGATGATCGCAAAGGATCCTCAGAAGCAGAAGCATGAGGATGAAGTTTACGATGAGATCTATAAGGTTTACGAACCACAGATCAAACAGAATTTCCATGATCAGATTTATGCAGGCATTAAGCAGGAGTTGCTTGTAAAATTTTATAAAAACGCTATTGCTCAGACTTTGGTGAAGGCTGGACAGTCTGAGGAAGATGCGAATGCATATGTAGAAGCTAATAAAGAAGCTATCGAGAAGGATCCGGAAGCATTTGTGAAAGAAAACCTTCCAGACGCAGCAGAACCATTGAAGCAGGAAGCAGATAAATTTATCAAAAATGCTGAAGAAAAAGGCGTTGAGGTTTCTGAAGGCGTTACGATGACTGTTGAGCAGCTTACTCAGCAGCAGTTAGATAGCGATGATCCGGCATTGGATATGGACGGTGATGGAACGAAGGAAACAAGCTTTAAGCAGGCGATTCCAATCTATGCGAAGCAGGCTGCAACCGGTATGACAACTGGTGTCATCAACTATTGGGAAGGTACTCAGTTTGGTGCATTCGGTATGGGTACATCTGTATGTCTGGGTTACTCCAGAGCTTTTTCATATCTTGTGCAGTGCCTGGATAAAGATATTTATCTTAAAGATCCAAGTAAAGGTTATGACAGCAAGAAAACTGTTACAGCAGATGATGGTACAACTTCAGAAGTATGTGATAACTGGAAGATAGCCAAAGAACTGTACTATGGTTCAGATGGTAAGACACTGGATATCAATGCAGGCTACACAGTTGACCTTGTAAGAATTTCCTTCCAGTCCAACGTTACAATGTATGGCGAAGAACAGGAAGACTTCGGTTCCGACCATTACTGGAATGCAGTCAAGGTGGATGGTCAGTGGTACTATGTAGACCCTTGTTATACAGATGTCTACACAGAAGTTATGAGTCGTGACCGTGTCGAGACAGATGGTGATATGAACCATGTCTTCTTCCTGTTCAGCGATACAGATGCAAGAAAATTGTATCAGGGTAACTTTAGTGTTTTAAGATCACTTTATCAGAATGAAGCAACAGATACAACATATGAAAAAGCATGGATGGCTCGTGCAGCAAGTAATGTTTACTATGCAGATGGTTATGCTTACTATATGTATGATTCGACAGACCTGTTTGACAGAGTAAGCAGCACAAGCATGAATCAGAGCCAGAAGGCTGCAGAGTACAAGATTGTTCGTCATAAACTGACAAATAAGGATACAGGCGATGGCGACAGCGATTATGAAACACTAATCAACTTCACAGACAAGAAAAACGACGATGATGACGATACATTTGTAAGCGTTCTGAACAAAGACGGTAAGATGGAGAAGAATGATCTTCTGACCAAACTGTATGCACAGTTTGTGGATGAACAGAGCATTTACCCATCCATCGGTCTGACAGCAGCACTGTATACAGATGGTAAGATTTACTTCAACGTATCCAACGATATCGTTTCCTACAATCCTGCAGACGGTGCAGTAGCCGTTGTGAAGGAATATAACACAGTATCTGCAAAACGTGATAATACAAAGTTGTTTGGCGGTATGGCGTTTACAACAACAGATGAAAAGAGTGCAGATTTCACTGTCACAAATCATCCAATCGCAGGTTTGACTGTGAAGGGTGACGAACTGGTTGTTTCAATCGGTACAAACTTCGCGTTCATTTCAGGTAAGAGCAAACTGCTTGACCATTCCAGCTACGGTTATGAATTCGAAGAGACAGATTACAATCCGACTTATACAAACTACAAGAAATATCAGCAGTTCATGGGCAGTCAGAGCAATGATAATGACGAGTTCATGTGGTCAGCTAACTTCGTTGATACAGTTGATATGAAGACACTGACAGGTACTTCTCATAATTATGAAACAGTTTCTGAACCTGCATACTGCGGACGTAATGCATTTACAGAAGAACGTTGTTCTGACTGTGGTCTGATCAAAGAGGGCACACGAGTAGAAGCAGAGAATACAGCACACGAACATCATTACATCAAGTTCCATGAAACATACTATACAAAGACTGATAGCGGTAACTGGAACGAAGCGGACAACTATGTTTGCCCAGAGTGCGGTGCTTGTATTACAGAACCTGTTAAGTCCAAATATGAACAGGCTAATTCTACATACGAGAAAAGAAAAGCTATCTGGGATGAAGCTCAGAAGAACGCAGCAGAAGGACATGCTTACACAGCAACAGATGCTGAGTGGAGCGATGATCACACAAGCGTTACATTCCAGAATCTGAAATGTGAAACTTGTGCAAATCAGATCAATAAACTGGATTGTCTCCTTGAATCAGATGAAAATGCAACAAACAAAGCTAACAGAGATTCTATTGAGAAAGCTCTTTCAGAAAAAGTAACTGCAACGGCTAAACTTGTTAGTCACACTGGTACATGTGATCAGGGTGTAACATCTACTTACAAAGCAACAGGTAAGACAGATGATGGTTACAGATATACTGCATCTGATAAGAAGACATCTGACGCAGGTCAGCACCAGTACACAGGTACATGGGCATGGGAACCAGTAAAAGATGACAACGGCAATGTAACTGGATATACAGCATCTGTAACAGGTGTTAAGTGTTCTGTATGTGATGATGAACCTAAAGCAGAGCAGATTACAGTTGCTGATGCAGTTAAAGATACAGAGAAATCTGTAGCTGCAACATGTACAGAAAAAGGTAAAGATGTCTATACAGCAACAGCAACAGTAAAGGATGCTGAAGGTAAGACAGAAATTGGTACATTAACAGATACATATGAAGTTGAATTGGCAGCCCTTGGCCATAAGTATGGTGCTCCTGTATGGAACTGGACAAAGGGTGAGAACAACACTTACACAGCAACAGCAACATTTACATGTGCAAATGATGAGAAACATGTAGAAACAGTTGATGCAAAAGTAACTGAGAAATCTGATGGCGCAACATGTACAGAGGCAGGTAAGATTACTTACACAGCTAAAGTTACATTTGAAGGCAAAGATTACACAGGTACTAAGACAGAAGAAGTAGCAGCTCTCGGTCATGACTACAAAGTCTCAGAAAAAGACGGATGGAAATGGACAGCTGATAAAGAAAAAGGATATACAGCTGTTGCAACATTCGTATGCAGCCGTTGTAAAGATTCTCATGACGTAACTGCAGATGTTGTTAAAGAAGACAAGAACAGTCAGATCATCTACACAGCAACTGCTAAATACACAGATGAAACTGGTAAGGAATTTACAGCTACAGCTACAAAGAGTACAAAAATGTCCGTATCTTACAAAGTTCACCGTCAGGATTATGACTGGGAAGAAGACTGGAAGAAAGACGGACAAACGTCTGGTACAGTTGGTGAATCAAAAAGATTAGAGGCTATCAAGATCAAGTTACCAGATGGTGTTTCTGGATCTATCGAATATCGTACACATATTCAGGACATCGGTTGGGAAAAGAACTGGAGTAAAAACGGAGAAAAATCCGGTACAGAAGGACAGTGTAAACGTCTTGAAGCAATCCAGATAAGACTGACTGGTGAAGTTGCAGAGAATTATGACGTATACTACAGCGTACATGCCGAGAACTTCGGATGGCTCGGATGGGCTAAGAATGGCGAAGAAGCAGGAACAGCTGGTTACGGATACCGTCTTGAAGCAATTCAGATTCAGCTGGTTACCAAAGGGGACAAAGCACCAGAACTTATTGGTACTATCAAAGAAGCTATGAAAGCAAGACTGGTCGGATACCAGACACATGTACAGGACTATGGTACACAGGCATATGTATATGACGGTGCTATGGCAGGTACAGAAGGCGAGTGCAAACGTATGGAATCTATCCGTATGAAACTCCCGTCTTCAGTGAACAGCTCAATCCAGTACAGATCTCACGTTCAGGATATTGGATGGGAGAAGAATTGGGCATCTAACGGATCATTATCCGGAACAACTGGACAGTGTAAACGTCTGGAAGCAATTCAGATCAAACTGTCTGGTGATGTAGCAAAGGACTATGATGTATACTACAGAGTTCATGCTCAGGATTATGGATGGCTTGCATGGGCTAAGAATGGAGAATCTTCAGGAACAGAAGGATACGCAAAACGTCTCGAGGCAATTGAGGTTCGTCTGGTTCCAAAGGGAACAACTCCAAACCTTCCAGCATCAGCAAATGAAAAAGCCTTCATCAAAAAAAAATAACAAAGCTTAACTTGCAAGGGGCTGTCGGGAAATGAACCGCTCCCCGTCAAGTAGACAATTGAAAAAATATAAATTTTTCCTGCCAGTAGAAATTTATCTGCTGGCAGTTTTTATGCAGCTTGCAAGTAATTTTCGTGTTTTTCCATTGGCGTTAAAATTCCAAGATTCCTTTGCAAGCGTTTATTGTTGGTAAGCGTCCAATAAGAGGGTGTATCGAAATTTCTGGCTGTTGCATGTAAACTATTGATTAGAGTTTTGGGAGTT
>ULNF01007434.1_pt1 | contig 9505 bp, 10 predicted proteins | sample 1951851 | NCBI WGS metagenome assembly ULNF01 (sample SAMEA4835570, study PRJEB28245) | human gut metagenome | biome: gut microbiome; material: fecal sample | place: Denmark | collected 2008 | reverse complement strand
AGATGCGCAAAAGACAGCGCAAGAATGGAGATTAACATGGGAAAGACGGTTTTTATGTTTCCTGGACAGGGAGCACAGTACATAGGAATGGCAAAGGATTTTTACGATGCCATCCCGGAATGCAGAGAAGTATTTGAGGAGGCATCCGAGGCGTCAGGACTTGATATCGCTGCGTTATGCTTTGAGGAGAACGACAAGATCAATATCACGGAGTATACACAGATCTGTATGCTGACCGCCGAGGCTGCGATCCTGCGTGCATTGGAGGTAAAAGGCTATAAAGCAGATGTGACTGCAGGCTTAAGCCTGGGAGAATATGGAGCATTGATTGCCTGCGGAGCACTGAGCAGAAAAGATGCATTTGCACTGGTGCGCAAAAGAGGGATCTACATGCAGGAGGCAGTGCCGGAGGGCGGAGCCATGGCAGCAGTCCTGGCACTGGATACCGCGCAGATTGAGGAAGCCTGTAAAAAAACAGAGGGCATTGTATCGATCGCAAACTATAACTGCCCGGGACAGATCGTCATTACCGGAGAAGAAAAAGCCGTAGCGGCAGCCGGAGAGCTCTGCAAAGAAGCCGGAGCAAAACGTGTTGTTCCGTTAAAGGTCAGCGGACCGTTCCACTCAGCAATGTTAAAGGGTGCCGGAGAAAAACTTGGCGAGGAATTAAAACATGTAACAGTCCATACACCGGCAATCCCGTATGTCGCAAACGTGACAGCAGACTATGTGACAAAAGAAGAGGAGATCAAACCATTACTGGAAAAACAGGTGTCCTCATCTGTCCGCTGGCAGCAGACGATTGAGCGTCTGATCGCAGACGGAGCAGACAAATTTGTAGAGATCGGACCGGGGAAAACCTTGACAGGATTCATGCGCAAGATCAACCGTGATGTAGCTGCAGTCAATATTGATAAATATGAAGACTTTGAGAAATTTGTTGCTGAGAGCAAAAATAAATAAGATATGCCACATATTTTGATGTGAAAAAAGTTTGGCAGCTATCAGAAAAAAGGAGAAGTTATGTTAACTAATAAAACAGCACTGGTCACCGGTGCAAGCCGCGGCATCGGAGCTGCAATCGCAAAAAGCCTTGCAAAAGAAGGTGCATTTGTCATCATCAATTACAACGGTTCTAAAGAGCGTGCAAATGCTGTTGCGGCAGAAATCACAGCGGATGGCGGCAAAGCGGCAGTTTACGGCTGCAATGTATCTGATTATAGTGCCTGTGAAAAAATGGCAAAAGACATCATGGAGACATACGGTCATCTGGATATTCTGGTCAACAATGCCGGTATCACACGGGATGATCTTTTGATGAAAATGAGCGAGGAAGCATTTGACGCGGTCATTGCGACAAACCTCAAGGGAACTTTTAACACGATCCGTCATTTTTCACGCTATCTGTTAAAGCAGCGTTCCGGAACGATCATCAATCTATCATCCGTATCCGGTATTCTTGGAAATGCAGGACAGGCAAATTACAGCGCGAGCAAGGCGGGCGTGATCGGACTGACCAAAAGTGTGGCAAGGGAACTTTCTTCCCGTGGGATTACCTGCAATGCGGTTGCGCCGGGATTCATTGATACGGAAATGACAGCGCAGATGACAGACAAGGCAAAGGAAGCAGTGAAAACGCAGATCCCGCTCGGCAGAGTCGGAAAAGTGGATGATATTGCGGAGGTAGTGACATTTTTAGCCTCGGAGAAAGCATCCTACATCACAGGACAGGTAATTTCCGTGGACGGCGGTATGAGCATATAAGCAGTAAAAACATTTTGACCGCATGGTATTGTGTCGGATCAAAAAGGAAAAGCCTGAATTTGGGGCTTGAAAATGGAAAGGAAAAGTTATGAGCAGACGAGTAGTGGTAACAGGAATGGGCGCGATCACTCCGATCGGACTTAGTGTAGAGGAGTTCTGGCAGTCCATAAAAGAAGGAAAAATCGGTTTCGGGGAGATCACGAAATTTGATACGGAAGGATACAAATGCCATCTTGCAGCGGAAGTCAAAGATTTCGATGCAAAACAGTATATGGATGCGAAAGCGGCAAGACGTATGGAATTATTCTGCCAGTATGCAGTGGCAGCGGCAAAAGAGGCGATCACGGATGCAGCGCTTGACATGGAAAAAGAAGATCCTTACCGTGTCGGTGTATCTGTCGGAAACGGAATCGGAAGTCTTGGGGGAATTGAGCGTGAGCATAAAAGACTGTTGGAAAAAGGACCGTCCAAAGTAAATCCGCTGTTCGTACCGCTTGTCATTTCCAATATGGCAGCCGGAAATGTCTCGATCGCATTCGGTTTAAAAGGAAAGAGCATCAACGTGGTAACGGCATGCGCAACCGGAACAAACAGTATCGGTGAGGCATTCCGCAGCATCCAGTACGGAGAGGCAGATGTGATGGTTGCCGGTGGAACGGAAGGTGCGATCTGCCCGCTTGGAATCGCCGGATTCACTTCACTGACGGCACTTTCCTCCGAGAGTGACCCGACAAAATGTTCCATTCCATTTGATAAAAACCGCAGCGGTTTTGTGATGGGAGAAGGTGCAGCGATCGTTGTGTTAGAGGAATTAGAGCATGCAAAAGCGCGTGGGGCAAAAATTTATGCGGAGGTAGCCGGATACGGAACTTCATCTGATGCATATCACATTACCTCCCCTGCTGAGGATGGTGCCGGTGCAGCCCGCGCCATGACGAATGCGGTGGAAGATGCAGGCATCCGTCCGGAAGAAGTTACCTACATCAATGCACATGGAACATCCACGCATCACAACGACTTGTTTGAAACGCGTGCGATCAAACTCGCTTTTGGCGGTCACGCATATGATATGAAAGTCAATTCCACAAAATCTATGGTTGGACATCTGCTCGGGGCCGCCGGTGCTATTGAATTTGTAACCTGTGTCAAAGAAATTCAGGACAGTTTTGTACATGCGACCGTCGGTTACACGACACCGGATGAAGAACTGGATCTTGATTACTGTAAAGAGGCGGTACAGATGGATGTGCCGTATGCACTGAGCAACTCACTTGGTTTCGGCGGACACAATGCAAGTATCCTGCTGAAAAAATACAGTGAATAATTGGGAGGAAATGCCTCTGCTCACCAGTGGGCAAATTTTATTTTGGAAAACAGGGAGGCAATTATGTCCGTTTTAACAACGAAACAGATCATGGAGATCATTCCGCATCGTCAGCCGTTTTTGCTGATCGACACGGTGGAAGAATTAGAATCCGGCATGCGTGCCGTTGCAAAAAAATGTGTCAGCTACAATGAGCCATTCTTTGGCGGACATTTTCCAAATGAGCCGGTCATGCCGGGCGTACTGATCATTGAAGCACTGGCACAGACCGGAGCGGTTGCAATTCTCTCGGTGGAAGAAAACCGCGGAAAAACTGCATATTTTGCGGGAATTAATTCTGCAAAATTCAAACGGAAAGTAGTGCCGGGAGATGTGTTGATATTGGAAACAGAGATCATAAAGCAAAAAGGCCCGATCGGTGTCGGCCGTGCCACAGCGAAGGTGGGGGATGACATTGCATGTATCGCGGAGCTGACATTTGCGATCAGTTGAAGTTAAGAGAGTCTGGAACAGCGCAGGTTTGATAAATAACTGTAAACAGGCAAAAAGGGGAAAGTATGGCAGCATTTTTTTTTAAGAAGAAAAAAGAAGTAACAGAGACGGTAGAAGAACCACAGAAAACGGTAGAGGCAGCAAAAAAAGAGGCAGAGACAGTTAATACAGAGCCGCCGGCAACGATCGTCTGTCCGGCTTGTGGCAGAGAGATCAATAAGAAAACCGCGGAAAAAAATAAATATGTCTGTTATGAGTGCGGCAATTATTTCCGCGTCCGTACCAAAAACAGGATCCGCATGGTTGCGGATAAGGATACCTTTGAGCCGTGGTTTGAGGAATTGGAGTCAAAAAATCCGCTTGATTTTCCTGGATATCCGGAGAAGATCAAAGCCGCACAGGAAAAGACAGGACTGCATGAGGCAGTCACAGTCGGAAAATGCAGGATCTATGGACTTGAGACGGTGATCGGCGTGTGTGATGCCCGGTTTATGATGAGCAGTATGGGGCATGTTGTGGGAGAAAAAATCGCACTTGCGGTGGAGCGTGCGACAGAACTTTCTCTTCCGGTTATTTTATTCTGTTGTTCCGGTGGTGCAAGAATGCAGGAGGGAATCGTTTCCCTGATGCAGATGGCAAAGACAGCAGCTGCTTTAAAGAAACATTCCGAGGCAGGACTTTTATATGTGCCGGTGTTAACCGATCCTACGACCGGAGGTGTGACGGCAAGTTTTGCGATGTTAGGAGATATTATCCTTGCAGAGCCGGGGGCACTGATCGGATTTGCAGGGCCGCGTGTCATCGAGCAGACGATCGGAGAGAAACTGCCGGAGGGATTCCAGAGGGCACAGTTCCAGTTAGAGCATGGTTTTGTGGATGCGATCGTGGAGCGTAAAGATTTAAAAATGACACTTTACCGCATTTTAAAGATACATCAGAAAACGGAAGGATATGCAAACTTTGATCCGCTGCGCAGCGATGACTGTTACGAGCCGACAGAGGTCATGAAAGAGCGCGCCACAAAGGCACAGCCTCTTTCCGCATGGGAAAAAGTGCGTGCGGCAAGACGTGCAGACCGGCTTGCATCGGTGGATTATATCGACAATATTTTTGACGACTTCATGGAATTTCACGGAGACAGACAGTTCGCGGATGATCCTGCGATTGTGGGCGGTGTTGCCTACCTTGACGGCCAGCCGGTCACTGTGATCGGTATTCATAAAGGAAAAGATTTAAAAGACTGCATGCGTCACAATTACGGAATGCCGTCACCGGAAGGTTACAGAAAAGCACTGCGTCTGATGAAACAGGCAGAAAAATTCAACCGTCCGATCATCACATTTGTGAACACATCCGGTGCATTCTGCGGAAAAGAAGCGGAAGAACGCGGACAGGGTGAAGCAATCGCAAGAAATCTCTATGAGATGTCAGCCATCAAAGTTCCGATCCTCTGTCTGATGATCGGAGAAGGCGGAAGCGGCGGTGCGCTTGCACTGTCGGTCGGCAATGAAGTCTGGATGCTTGAAAATGCAACGTATTCGGTACTTTCGCCGGAAGGATTTGCATCGATCCTCTGGAAAGATGGAAAACGTGCAAAAGAAGCCAGCGAGGTCATGAAGATCACGGCGCATGATCTGTATGCGTTAAATATTGTGGAGCAGGTAATCCCGGAGTATGGCACGGCAGACGAAAAAGCATGTGAGTCAATCTCAAGATATATGAAAGGCCATATGAAAGAATTTTTAGAGCGTCAGAATGGCAAGACAGGAGAGCAGCTTGCCGAGGAGCGCTATGCGAGATTCCGTGCGTTCTGATAAAAAGGTTACTGGATTATTTTACAGAGGGCAGATGGAAATAAAATAAACTCTGGAATGAGGAAAAAGTATGAAAATCAAAATCAAGGGAACCGGAAGTGCGGTTCCAAAACTTCGGGTGACAAACGATGATTTAAGTAAACTGATGGACACCTCTGACGAGTGGATCAGAAGCCGTACCGGAATCGGTGCAAGACATCTTGCGGTGGAGGAGACGACGACAGGGCTTGCTGTCGCAGCAGCAAAGGAAGCGTTAAAAGATGCGGAAATGACTGCGGAAGAACTTGATCTTATCATTGCAGCAACGGTTACGGTGGATAAGTTTCTGCCGAACTTATCCTGTGAAGTGCAGAGTGCGCTTGGAGCAAAAAATGCAGTTGCATTTGATTTAAACGCTGCCTGCTCCGGATTTTTGTTTGCGTTAAATACGGTTCAGATGTATCTGGAAAATGGTGTATACAAAAAGGCACTGGTCATTGGAGCGGAAACTCTTTCAAAGATCATGGACTGGAATGACAGAAGCACCTGTGTATTGTTTGGGGACGGTGCAGGGGCGGCGGTCGTTGAGGTGGATTCCGAAACAAATTGTAAAGCAAAGCAGCCGGGTGCAGCAAACAAAAGCGGCATTCTAAGCATGGTACAGGGTTCCGACGGCGCGCGGGGGGAAGTCCTCCGCTGTGATAACCGTCCGGTCAATAATCCGTTTGCGGTCAACGATACGAAACTTTCCTATGTGTCGATGAATGGTCAGGAAGTATATAAATTTGCAGTCAAAACGGTGCCAAAGGTGATAGAAGAGGCAGTGAAAAAAGCGGGACTTGAAGTGGAGGATATTGATCTGTTCGTACTTCATCAGGCAAATCTGCGCATTATTGAGTCTGTTGCAAAAAGACTGCATCAGCCGATGGAAAAGTTTCCTACCAATCTGGAAGAGTGCGGTAATATTTCCGCGGCGAGTGTGCCGATTTTGCTTGATAATATCAATAAACATGGTATGATATGTGAAGGTAAAAAAATAGTTTTGGCAGGATTTGGAGCCGGGCTGACATGGGGCGCGACGGTTTTGGTATGGTAAGGGCAGCAGTAAACAGACTGGCTGCAGTTTACATATGTGTGAAAGGCAATCAGTACTGCCATGAATAGGAGTATATTTGAATGACGGCAGATGAAACATTAAATGAGTTATTGGTAAAATTGTTTAAAAACATTATGGAGATTGAGGGAAAATCTCTGATCACGGATGAATTTAAGGATCTTACCTATAATGATTTTCATGTAATAGAAGCGATTGGAATGTCAGAGCCAAAGAGCATGAGCACGGTGGCAAAGCTGATGAACGTTACGACCGGAACGCTGACAAAGGCGATGGACGGTCTGACCGATAAGGGATATGTTGTCAGGGAGCGCAGCAAGCAGGATAAGCGTGTTGTCTGGGTATGCCTGACCGAAAAAGGAAAGGCAGCTTATCTGCATCATGAAGAGTTTCATCACCGTATGATCGACCACATTAAGGAAGAACTTAACGCACAGGAGACAACGGTACTGATCTATTCACTGGCAAAACTGGTGGATTTTTTCCAGCAGGTATACGGGGAGAATGAAGAATCGTAGAGGGTTTGGACAAAGTTATGGATATTATATAGATATTTGTGGATGTTTTTCGGAAACGGGAGGCATCCTTTTTCTTTATAGAAGAATGCCAGGGCAGATAGTGCTTTTCAATTTTCTGATAACACAGTCATGATATATTTTCTCAAATAAATGTTGTAATTACAACATACAATCTGACCGAAATAAATTAATATGATACCAGAGACAAGGACATCAGTGTGAAAAATAAGATTTTTCACACGCAGGATTTGTGCTTGCGCACAAACTTAAGATGCGCAAAAGCAGCGCAAGAATGGAGGTTTTCATGAAACAGTTAGAATTAAACAACAGAAAAGTGGCAGTGATCGGATGCGGATTTGTAGGAGCGACATCAGCGTTTGGACTGATGCAGAGCGGATTGTTTTCTGAGATGGTTTTGATTGATGCAAATACAGAGAAAGCGGAAGGGGAGGCAATGGATATTTCCCACGGAATCCCGTTTGCAAGACCGATGAAGATTTATGCGGGTGGTTATGATGATATTATGGATGCAGCAATCATCGTTGTGACAGCCGGTGCAAACCAGAAACCGGGAGAGACGAGGCTGGATCTGGTACAGAAAAATGTTGGCATTTTTAAGAGCATCATCCCGGAGATCGCAAAGAGAGATTATCAGGGAATCCTGCTTATCGTATCAAACCCGGTCGACATTCTTACATACACCGCACACAAGCTGAGCGGAATGCCGGAAAACCGCGTGATCGGTTCCGGTACGGTGCTTGACACGGCACGCTTAAAATATGAGCTGGGAGAGCATCTTGGTGTGGACAGCCGGAGCGTGCATGCATTTATCATCGGGGAGCACGGTGACAGTGAGATCGCGGCATGGAGCAGTGCAAATGTATCGGGAATCCCGCTAAATACATTCTGCGAGATGCGCGGACATTTCAATCATGATGACTCGATGGAACGCATTGCTGCAAATGTGCGCAACAGTGCCTATGAGATCATTGCAAAGAAAAATGCGACCTATTATGGAATTGCGATGTCTGTAAAGAGGATCTGCGAGGCAATCGTGCGCGATGAAAAATCAATCCTTCCGGTTTCCGGTATGATCCATGGAATGTATGGTGTGGAGGATGTTGTCTTGAGCATGCCGGCGATCGTTGGAAAAAACGGAATTGAGAGACAGGTTCCGATTTCTTTAGATGAGGATGAGCAGAAACAGCTTCAGAAATCAGCACAGATCTTAAAGGAGATGGCAGAGCAGGTTTTGTAATTTTTGAACTCCCTTTTTACAAAAGTGTGTCTGATGCATATTAACTCATAATTATACGAAACACCACACTTTTATTCATTTTCTATTCATTTCTTACTAATGGGTATTCATTTTTACTCTAGGTTGTCGTGCAATTTATTAGAATGGAATTTTTGAAAGAGCCAGCACCTTGAATGGGCTGACTCTTTCAATGTCACCTGTAATTAACAAACTGGAATTTCTCACTTCTTCATTTTAGGTGCAATAAGCAACACTACTGTCACAAGAAAATATACACCATACATCAACCATGTAATAGTATTGTTCCATGGAAAACTCATTTCTGGATGATTCAATGCAAACATTATAAATACAATGGCTATAATCAGCATGATCAAACCGATAATCCTTGATATACTCTTTTTCATGTAAATCACCTTCTCGTCAAATTATAGTTATCTACGTATTCCATCATCATTAAAATGTTTTTTTAAAGCTTTCTCTGTCGGATAAATTGATACAATCATAATAAAGCATTGAATTGTCACAAGAATCAACCCTGCAAATCCAATCGTATTCTTATCACTATGATATAACGGAATATGTATCAAAGCAGATGGTATAATCATTATCCATCCAATTTTCCACCAAAGTCTTCCGCAGTAGTCATTCGCAAATTTCCATGTATCCATATTTTTCATTGAGCGAGTTGTTCTGTAGCCTGACATACTATTCATATGTTTTGGACAATGTTTCCACATCATTCTTCCACAAATGACCATAGCAATAGGAATTATCAGATCACATATTAACATAAACCACCAAAACCACATAAACCGCACCTCTCTTCACGCATCAATTTGTATAACAGTAGTCTAACACATGTTGATAAAAAGTACTATATACAAACTAATGTCCGTGATTTGCTTTCCATAAAAAGTTCCTTTCAAAAATAAATTATATTTTCTAGAGAGATGAGCAAAACGAATTGATTTAAAAGTTGGATTTGGCAGTTAGCTTTTGTAAAACCGAAAGAATGGGAATTTTTGCATGGATCGTGTTTGGCGTTTTTATTATGCTGTATCGGTTAAATCTGAAAGATGTATGTTCCATGCAAAAACGTATGGAACAGGGGAAACACCGGTTGACTTTCCGGGAGGAAATCGGACAGCTCCTTGATAAGAAATTTTACATACTTGTGCTGGCACTGCCGGTACTGGGGGTATGTGTATTTAACATTTTACCGATTGTATTTATGATCCT
>ULNF01026993.1_pt1 | contig 9551 bp, 10 predicted proteins | sample 1951851 | NCBI WGS metagenome assembly ULNF01 (sample SAMEA4835570, study PRJEB28245) | human gut metagenome | biome: gut microbiome; material: fecal sample | place: Denmark | collected 2008 | reverse complement strand
TTTCTGATAAACTGCATAAAAAATTTTGCACATTCTGTCTTGCCTGCCCCCGGCTCCCCTCCAAAAACAAGATTCATCTTCGCCTGCACACAATTTAACAGCAGATGCAGCACTTCTTTCTCACAGTACTTCTGATCCAGCAGATTCTCTAAGGTATTTCTTACAAAACACGGGGATTTACGGATACAGATGCTGATCCCCGATATCGCCGCCGACTCATGAATAATACTGATTCTCAGTTCTTTTGTATCCGCTTCCAGTATTTTGTTTGCATTATTAAATTGTTTATTGATACAATTTGAGATATTGTGTGTAAATGTACTGATAAAATATTCCGGTATCTCCTCATTTGCACAGTACCTCCCCTCTTTCAGATCTGTGATCCATAATTTTTGCCCATTATAGTCTACATCCGTCACCTCCGGTCTGCTTAAATATTTCCAGAATATCCCGAACTGTTCCGGTGTGGGTTCAAAAATAATCTTTTCACTCATCTTTTCCAGATTCTATCTCCTTCTCCATTTTCTTTGCCTCTTCCTAAGGACGAAGCGCATTCATATTGTCAAAAAAACCGGTAAGTGTATTCTTAAATTCCATTGCAACATATCCGTCCGACGACAATGCCGCCACAATGATCGCACCTAATGCCAATAATACGATTACCGCAAGAATTGCATTTCCATAATGTTTCATTACCTGTTCCATAATTGATATCCTCCATTTTCATTTTTTTCCATTTGTTTCATGAGAAGAAACAGATTATGTTCCATTTCTTCGAAAAAGTTTTCATTACGTTCTGTTCTCGATTTCTGTCTCCATGACTTCATAAAATTATCAATTTTTCCCTGCGCTGACACCCACTCCAATTCCCCGTTTTGCGGGATATAGCCTATCTGTTCCGGCGCAATACGATACCTGTCCATCATATCCGTCTTTAACCGGCTTGCATGCAATGCATAGCCTTCGACCAGATAAAGAACCTTTTTGTGTCTGACTGTAAAATTGTGTATGATCTCCTGCCATTCACTCGGATAGGTATGGATCCCTGCGACAATAACATCTGCATTTTTTAAACTGTTTTGTGTTTTTTTGTCTCTGCCACATCCACAATCTGCAAATAAAATTCTGTCTTTTCCACCGGAAAAAATACACTGCCAGCCATTCTCCCTATGCACAAAAATACTATGTGCCGGTCTGATTTTTGCCAGAAGCCATGACATCACAATCATATTTTCTGTTATATGGCAGGACTCTTCCATACCCCAGAATGCTATTTTTACAGACATGTCCGCTCCTTTTTCCCATTACAAAAAAGGCGGGATATCCCTCTGAAACAGCCTTTGGCAATAAAAATTGTTCTGTGAAATAAATTGATAATAGTTGATTCTAATAAGATGGAAATCCCTGTCTGATTTCCAGCGATACGGTCTGTCATACAACCGTAAAAATGTCTGCTGATCTGTTCACCCTGTTTCAAAACCGCTCCAATCTCCTCAATATATAGAACGATCTAAGATGCTTCACGCAAACCCGATAAAAAGATAGTCATATATTACTTCATTTTATTATGTTTGTAAAGACCTTATTTTATTTTTTTCTTTTCTTTTAGCCATGTATCATTTATAATTGTGCATGAACATTGGATAATATCTGACTGACGCTATCCAAAAATATTTACAATATGATCTGGAGGAGTTCATGAAAGAGTTTGTAATTGTAACTGATACAACCACTGATTTACCAAGAGAATATGTTGAAAAACATCACTTATACATGATGTCCCTTCCTTACACCTTAGAAGGCACATCCTACACCTGGGAAAATCCAATGCCGGTCAAAGAGTTTTATGATAAAATGCGTGCCGGATCATTACCGACCACCTCACAGGCGAATCCCGAAGAAGCTGCTACTTTGTATGAATCGATTCTGAAAGAAAATGATGTGGATATTCTCCATATCGCATTTTCTTCCGGTCTCAGCGGAAGTTTTAACAGCTGCAGGATCGCCGCAACAGACGTATGTGAAAAATATCCAGACCGCCGGATTGTAGTTGTGGATTCACTTTCCGCAACATTAGGTCAGGGGCTCTTAGTCTATAAAGCAGTTCAGTTAAAGGAAGCTGGAAAAAATCTGGATGAAATTGCTGCCTGGTTAGAAGAAAACAAATATCATCTCGTACATAATTTTACCGTGGACGATCTTTTTCATCTGCATCGCGGCGGACGTCTCTCTAAGACAGCTGCAATTGTAGGTACGATGATCAATTTAAAACCGGTACTTCATGTCGATGATGAGGGACATCTTGTCATGTTAAGCAAAGTGCGCGGCCGCAAGAAATCACTGATCGGACTGGTCGACTGCATGGAAAAACAACTCGGTGACTGGAAAGATAAAAATGATATTATCTTTATCAGTCATGGTGACTGCCCGGAAGATGCACAGTTTGTTGCTGATCTGATCAAAGAACGTTTTGGATATGAAAATTTCATGATTGATTATATCGGTGCTACGATTGGTGCACATTCCGGTCCGGGTACCGTTGCACTGTTTTATATGGGAGATCACCGTTAACCTCTATAGCAGCCATATCTTTTACACCTTATAAGTAATCTGTGATTCCAAAAGAGGCATTTGAAAAATGAAAAATCATTTTTCAAATGCCTCTTTTCCTTCTTCCTGATACCATCCCTCTCCTGCTGTGCAGAACAAAAGCTGTCCACCGCCTTTTGCTGCGTGGTGAATGTGCCAGTTATTACGGCATCCCGGTTCAAATGTCACATTTGCCATAAATACAGCACAGTTCTTCGGATCTGTCAGTGGATTCAGATAAGAATTACCGATAAAATACTGTGCAAATCCTGTATTCTCCGCACCCGTTCCAAATACGTTCTGTTTTTCAAATTCTTTTCTACTTATAGTCTTCATAATTGTATTGCTCCTTTCCGTTGACGGATTCTATCATCTGCTTCCCCATCGGAAGTACTTATAAATTCTACAACTTGAAGTGCACTATAAGTCAAGAAATTTCTGCTAGTTTGTAAATTTTACAGCCGTACCATATGCAATGACTTCTGCTGCACCCTGCATAATTGCAGAAGATGCATAACGGATATTTACAACCGCATCAGCACCTAAGCTCTCTGCCTCTTCCACCATGCGCTTTGTTGCAAGTGCTCTAGCCTCATTCATCATTTCATTGTATGCCTTTAACTCTCCGCCAACTAATGTTTTGAAACTCTGTGTAATATCTTTTCCAATATTTTTACTCTGGATCGTGCTTCCCTTTACCAGACCAAGCATTTCTAAATTTTTGCCGCTGATATAATCAGTATTTACTAAGATCATCTTCTTCTCCACTCCTTATCTCCTGCACACGTTCTACGGTTACTGCAAATGCTACTCCTGCCAGTGCCAGCGGAATAATTACCATCAATAATTTCATGATGACAGTCAGATCCGGGATCAGCATAAATACCGCAGCAATTGCAACATAATACACGATCAGAACTGCTGCAATGATAATCGGAGCGATCATTTTGTTTCGATGTTCCTTTTTCATAACTTTTGCCTCCTTTGTGTATTATCTAATTAATACAATAATACATTTAACAGAATATGTCAACCACAAATCAACGCAAAATATCCCCAGTCCCAGATGATATGTTCAAAACTGTTTTCCAAATATTCGTAAATATCATCTTCCTCATATCCCGTCATGCGGGAGACCACAACCATATAATCACGCACATCTTCGTAGGAAATTCCTCTTCGGCAGGAAGTTGAAATTCCTTCTTCGCAGAAGTTTCCCTCCCCCTGACTTAACAGCCAGTGTAAAAAAACAACATGCCGTATCGCGGCATATTCCATCGCGATCCACTGCACCTGTACGACCATCTCCTCTAAATTTCCCTCCGGCTTTAAAGAATCTGCATACAACTCTGTCAAAAGGAACCGCCGCATCAACGGCTGGTATTTCAAAAACTGCACTTCAAACTCCTGCCATTCTTTTACGACTTCCTCATTGATTCCCTGTGCGGACAACTGTTCTGCAAGCTGTGCCACTGGCTCTAAGTATTTTTCATACAAACCTTCCCTGCGATAATTCTCTGCAAGGTCGAGCAAGAGTTCGTTGCGCTCCTCAATGGAATACTGCAGTGTCTTTTCGATTCCATCGATCGTTTCTGAAAGTTCTAAAAGGAATCCACCCGGATACATTTTTGCCATGTCTGTCAAATCCAGTCCCAACGCATCTTCTGCCGCATCTTTTACCTGCTTATTTTCCATACACCCATCTTTTGCCTGCTCATCTTCCACACGCTCATATAGATCAAGCAGCACATAAAAAATCTTCATCAGATTATGCTCCGGCGTATGCGCTCCATCCTCCATCAGCTTCATTAAAAATGCGCGCAAGTTCACAAGCGTCGCAAGTTCCCGATAAGCAGATGTATCCATCTCCCCGGAAAATGAAATATGTTCTCTTTTCCGCAACAGATCAATGACCGCCGGACAAGACGGCATCAGGGCGTATTCTGTGACATCTTCGTTAAAGGTATGGATCTCTCTTGGAAAAAGCTGACAGGTCTGTGAAAGTATCTCATCCCCATAAGTAAGAACCAATCTGCACAATTTTTTGCCATTCAGAAATGGACAATTTTTCTCTTTATTTAATCCAATGACTCTGCCGCCATCCTTCTTCGTTACATATCCACTCAGCTTTTCTTTTTTTGTCTGCTGCCCTCTATCTGCAACACACATTTCTTCCGGCGTCAGCGTGTGTTTCCACTTTGCAAAAGTATCCTCATCCACACCGATCTTCCACTCCCTGCAGCATGTAAAACTGCACCGATCCGCAATACAGGTAAAATCTTCATAATAATCCGGCTTCATTTCTCTCTCCTAGCTTATGAATAAATATAGGGCTGTTTTTTCAAAGGGTATTTTTACCTTTTGAAATCCAGCCCCACATTTTTTATAAAATCTTCGTCGTCCACTTTGAGCAGTCCCACACAGCGTTCACCACATCCTGATAGAAATCCGGCTCATGACAGATCAAAAGTACTGCTCCGCGGTATTCGTTTAGAGCACGCTTTAATTCGTCTTTTGCATCCACATCCAGATGGTTCGTCGGCTCGTCCAGAAGCAGGATGTTAGTCGTGCGGTTCATCAGTTTGCACAGACGTACTTTCGCCTGCTCACCACCGCTAAGTACACGCACCTGGCTTTCGATATGCTTTGTGGTCAGACCGCATTTTGCAAGTGCTGAACGCACTTCGTACTGGGAAAAAGCCGGAAATTCTTCCCAGATTTCTTCGATACAGGTATTTTTATTTTCCCCTTTGATCTCCTGCTCAAAATAACCGATCTCTAAATTTTCCCCCAGAGTGACTTCCCCTGATAAAGCCGGAACCAGTCCTAAAATACTGCGCAGTAAAGTCGTCTTTCCGATACCGTTTGCACCGACTAAGGCGATCTTCTGACCGCGTTCCATAGAAATATTAAGCGGCTTTGATAACGGTTCATCGTACCCGATGACAAGATCTTTGGTCTCAAAGATATATTTTCCCGGTGTCCTTCCGAGTTTGAAATCAAACTCCGGCTTTGGACGCTCTGCGGCAAGCTCGATCACATCCATTTTATCAAGTTTTTTCTGGCGGGACATCGCCATATTTCTCGTAGCAACGCGGGCCTTGTTGCGCGCCACAAAATCTTTTAACTCACTGATCTCCTGCTGCTGTTTGCGGTATGCAGCCTCAAGCTGTGATTTTTTCACTGCATAAACTTCCTGGAACTTATCGTAATTTCCTACATAGCGGTCAAGTCTCTGATTTTCCATATGATAAATGATATTTACCACATCATTTAAAAACGGGATATCGTGTGAGATCAGGATAAACGCATTCTCGTACTCCTGCAGATAACGCGTCAGCCATGCAATGTGCTCTGCATCTAAATAGTTTGTCGGCTCATCCAAAAGAAGAATGTCCGGTTTCTCTAAAAGAAGCTTTGCAAGCAGCACCTTCATACGCTGTCCACCGCTTAAATCTGAAACATCATGGTCAAGTCCCAGTTCCAATAATCCAAGTGCTCGCGCAACCTCCTCCACTTTGCTGTCGATAACATAGAAATCATGCATCGTCAGCATATCCTGGATCACACCAAGTTCTTCCATCATGGCATCCATCTGATCCGGATCGGCACTGCCTAACTGATCGCAGATCTCATTCATGCGTTCTTCCTGCTCAAACAGCCACGCAAACGCCGACTTTAGGACACTCTCGATTGTCATCCCCTTCTGCAGGGTGGAATTCTGATCCAGATATCCGGTCCGCACATTTTTCGCCCACTCAACTTTTCCCTCATCCGGCATCAGTTTTCCGGTCACAATGTTCATAAATGTGGACTTTCCCTCGCCATTGGCTCCAACTAATCCGATATGTTCCCCCGCAAGCAGGCGGAATGAAACATCCTCAAAAATTGCACGGTCGCCAAAGCCATGGGTCAGATGTTCAACATTTAATATACTCATATTTTTCCTCTTTACTTTCTGTTATTATCTATATGGTACTCACGTTTTGTTCCGGCAAAACCACTATTGTATGCTCACGTTCAGCATCTTTTCCGTCTTCCGGTACACATGCCGGTACGCCGGGAACAAAAATGCGTCCGCGAAGATCCATGCGACCGGGCTTGCAAAACATGCTGCCGGAAAACCAAACAGCGGCACTAATGCAAATCCGACGAGCGTTCTCGCCGCCATCTCACAGACACCTGCTAAGATTGCAAACTTGCTGTATCCCATACCCTGGATCAGGAAACGGACGATATTGACAAATGCGAGTGGAATGTAAAATGCACTGTTGATCAATAAAAACAGGTATACATTCCCGATGACTTCCACCTCAGCGCGTTCCACGAAGAACAGTGCAAGATTTCTTCCGGTCAGCGCAAGAATAACAAATGCAAGGATCGCATATCCGATTCCAAGCATGGAACATGCCTTTAATCCCTTCGAAATACGATCCATTTTCTTTGCACCGACATTCTGTCCGCCATAAGTTGCCATCGTCGATCCCATCGCGTCAAACGGGCAGCAGAAAAACATTCCTATCTTGCTTCCGGCGGTCATGGATGCAACTGCGTTTGAACCGAGCGTATTGACTGCACTCTGTAAAATAACGCTTCCAATTGCCGTGATGGAATACTGCAGTCCCATCGGCACACCCATGCCACAGAGTGTTTTCATATAAGAACTGTTCCACCGGCGTTCCTCTGCATCAGGATGCAGGATCTCAAACTTTTTCCAGCTGTAGATCAGGCATCCGATCCCGGATACTGCCTGTGAGATCACCGTCGCAAGTGATGCACCCGCCACACCCAGATGAAGATTTATGATAAATACAAGGTCTAACGCAATATTCATCACAGATGAGATCACAAGGAACACAACCGGCGTCTTACTGTCTCCCATTGAACGGATGATCGCAGAAATCAGGTTGTACAGATACGTTGCCGGTATTCCTGCAAAAATGATCACGATGTACAGATACGCCCCGTCGATAATGTTATCCGGTGTACGCATCAGTTCTAAGATCGGGCGGCAGAATACTACTGTGACTGCCGTCATGACCACTGCAAAAATTGCAGATAAATAAATGGCATTTACCATAAATGCACGCAGTCCACGGTAATCCCCGGCACCAAATTTATGTGCCAGTGGAATTGCAAAACCGTTGCAGACACCCATACAAAATCCGATGATCAAAAAGTTTAAAGATCCGGTGGAACCTACCGCTGCAAGTGCATCCACACCGAGAAATCTTCCGACAATGAGTGTATCCACCAGATTATAAAACTGCTGAAACAGATATCCAAACAAAAGTGGAATGGAGAAACCTAAAATCAGCTTCATCGGAGAACCATTCGTCATATCTTTTGTCATATTTCATCCTCTTTTCCCTTATATTTCCCCACAATGTTTTTCAAAAATCTCAAAAAAACTGTCCGTCTGTATACCATCTGTGGTATCTAATGTGAGTTCATCCCACATATCTTTGTTGATACTGGAATTCAGTCCCGCCACAAACTGATTATAGACATCATCAAATGCCTCTTTTTCTCTTTTTCCCACGATATTGGACTTGTTTGCCTCTGTCAGTTCCTCATTATATTTATTCAGGCATTTAATAAAATAAAACCCTTTGCCTGCCTGGATCATAGACGACGTCTGTCCATTATCAAGATTAAACGCAACCTCCTCGACCTCTTTGGGCAGTTCATCCCTGGCCACCGTAGTCTGTATGGAAGAAAGTTCATTATAGTTATTTGCCACAGATGCAAAATCATCTCCACGCTCTAACTTTGCTGCCACATCACTTGCCTTTGTACTGTCTGCGACAAATATCTGCATGATCTCGATCACACGCGCCTCATCGTCACTGACTTCCTCATTTACACTGTTTGTCAGCGAATTATAAAGTTTCTGTGCTAATGCGTAATGCTGATAATATTCGCTGATATCGCTCTCCGTCACTTCAAGATAAGTATTTTCTTCTTTTGAAAGTGATGCATAATACTCTGCCGCCGCCTCTGATATTGCAGAAAGCTCATCCTCTGAAAGTGCAACTTCCCTTGACTGTGCAAGCAGATCCATGCTGACCACCTGGGTTAATTCTTCCATTGTGACCGCTTTGATATATTTTACCAATGAATCATCCCCGAAATCATGTTTCCAGAGATCCACACCATATGCCGTCCCGTAGATATTCTGATAATTCGTCAGATAAACCCGCGCCTCTTTCAAACTGCAGACGGTTCCCTCGATCTTGAATACCTGACGGTCATTTAATATATTCGAAACCACAATATTTTTATTTCCGATCCGGCATCCGGTCAATAACAGCGACATGCCACACAGCACAGCTGCTACCCTTGTAAATTTTCTCTTCATCCTAATTTACCCAATCTGATAGAAAGTCCTATTGTTCCATTGATTTTAAGATACTTCTTGCAACGGAAATTCCGTTTGCAGATGCCTGCTGCAATCCTCTCGTCACAGATGCTCCGTCTCCGATCGCACGCAGTCCTTTTACGCTGGTTTCAAAATCAGAGTTGACCACTACCTTGTTGGAATAGAATTTTACTTCCACACCGTAAAGCAGTGTCTCGTCGCTGGCAATACCCGGTGTCACCTTATCGAGCGCCATTAGCATTTCCTCAATATCGACCATGATACGGTGCGGGAATACTAAGGAAAGATCACCCGGCACAGCATCCTTTAAAGTCGGGATCAGGTTATTCCTGCAGAGGCGTTCCTCCGTTGTTCTTCTTCCTCTCTTGAAATCACCGAATGTCTGTACTAAGATCTTTCCGTCGCAGAGCATGTTGGAAAGCTGTGCGATCTGTTTGCCGTACTCGATCGGGGTTTTAAATGGTTTCGTAAAGTTCTTGGATACCAGGAGGGCAAAGTTCGTGTTGTTTGTCTTGAACTCCTGGGATTTGTAGGCGTGACCGTTTACAACTGCCAGACCGTTTTCATAATACTCAGTTGC
>ULNF01018941.1_pt1 | contig 9603 bp, 10 predicted proteins | sample 1951851 | NCBI WGS metagenome assembly ULNF01 (sample SAMEA4835570, study PRJEB28245) | human gut metagenome | biome: gut microbiome; material: fecal sample | place: Denmark | collected 2008 | reverse complement strand
ATCTTTTAAATGTTATTTCTTTCTTGTTCTTTTTTAATGTTCCGTGGATCTGTCGGGTCGTACAGCATAGCTGTGCAGATGCAGAACTTACGGTTTTTAGCTTTCAGGATGTCATGGTTGATACATCCTTCGCATCCTTTCCAGAAAGATTCGTCGTCTGTCAGTTCGTTGAAGGTGACAGGGACGTATCCCAGTTCGGTGTTCATTTTCATAACAGCTGCTCCGGAGGTCAAGCTGAAAATCTTAGCTTTCGGCCAACGGAGGCGTGCCAGTTGGAAGGAAGCCTGTTTGATGCGTTTTGCCAGCCCCAAACCACGGAAATCGGGATGTACGATCAGACCGGAGGTAGCCACGTATTGCTTGTTTCCCCATGATTCGATATAGGTGAATCCGGCGAATGTGTCACCACAGAGAGCAATGATTGCTTTACCTTCTTTCATCTTTGTCGCTACGTATTCGTGTGTGCGTTCTGCGATTCCCGTTCCTCGTACGGCGGCAGCATTTCTGATAGTTTCCAAAATAGTGTCAACGTAAACCTCATGTGAGGCGTCGGCTACCATAACATCTATTTGTTGAGTGTCCATTTCTTTATATATATAAATATGTATAGTTATTCAATGTTCGGAATGATGAGTGACAAAAGCTGGCGAATCTTGCTTGTCGCAACTCCTTCACGCAACACCAACATGATAGTATCATCGCCGGCAATGGTTCCCAGTATTTCGCTGAATTCATTGTTGTCGATATCGTAAGCCATACTGCTGGCGTAACCCGGGCGGGTGCGGATAACGGCGATGTTGCCTGAAAATTGCAAGGAAATGAATCCGTTACTTCGCAACATTTCGCCGGCACTCTGATCGGTGGAGCGTTTATACATAATGTTGTTCGGCAGCACGTATACGTACTTCCCGTTCATACTGGCAGCTTTGGCTACTTTCAGTTGTTTCAAGTCGCGGGAGAGGGTGGCCTGTGTCAGTTCGAAGCCTTCGCGGTTCAACTCTTGCAGCAGTTCTTCCTGCGAACCGACCTCCTTGCTTGAGATAATCATTTTGATGGCGTCTAACCGATTTGCTTTCTTCTTCATTGTATAATTATTCTAAGAATGGCGCAAAAGTATGCATTATTCTGGAGAAAATATGCATAAAACAATACTTTTTTTGCATAAAAGTGAAAAATATGCTAAACAGTGGAAGTTTGGTTTATGTATTTGTATCAAAATGTATATCCTTTCAATCAAAATGTGTAAGGAGCATGAGGAAGGAATCGTCTATCTTTGCCATGTAGGTAAATGGATACTTTAAATATATAGACAGAATACCATGAAACAAAACTTTTTTGCAGTCGACTTGGGCGCAACGAGCGGCCGTACTATCTTGGGTACTTTTATTGAAGGTGGATTGAATCTGGAAGAAATCAATCGTTTTCCTAATCACTTGATTGAAGTGGGCGGGCATTTCTATTGGGATATTTATGCATTATATCGTCATGTCATTGAAGGATTAAAATTGGTGGCTCACCGTGGCGAGTCTATTGCTTCTATCGGTATTGATACGTGGGGAGTGGATTTTGTTTGTGTCGGAAAAGACGGAAACTTACTTCGTCAGCCTTATGCATATCGTGACCCTCATACGGTAGGAGCTCCGGACGCTCTCTTTTCCCGCATCTCCCGTAGCAAGGTATATGAAAAGACGGGTATTCAGATAATGAATTTTAATTCACTTTTTCAGTTAGATACTTTACGCCGTAATAATGATAGCGCATTGGAGGCAGCGGATAAGATATTGTTTATGCCGGATGCATTAAGTTATATGCTGACCGGGAAAATGGTGACGGAATATACGATTGCTTCGACTGCTCAATTGGTGAATGCACAAACTCGAAGTCTCGAACCGGAGTTACTGAAAGTGGTTGGATTGACAGAGAAGAACTTCGGTCGTTTTGTATTCCCGGGTGAAAAGGTAGGAGTATTGACAGAAGAAGTGCAGAAAATAACCGGATTGGGAGCTGTGCCTGTGATTGCTGTGATCGGACATGATACGGGGGCTGCTGTTGCCGCTGTTCCAGCGTTAGACCGTAATTTTGCTTATTTGAGTAGCGGTACTTGGTCGTTGATGGGAGTTGAAACGGACGCTCCGGTGATTAATACCGAAACAGAAACCTTGAATTTTACGAATGAAGGTGGTGTGGAAGGAACAATTCGTCTGCTGAAGAATATTTGCGGAATGTGGCTATTGGAACGTTGCCGTTTGAATTGGGGAGATACAAGTTATCCTGAGTTAATCAGCGAGGCAGATGCTTGCGAACCGTTCCGCAGCCTGATTAATCCGGATGATGATTGCTTTGTAAACCCTGCGAATATGGAAAAATCGATTGCTGCCTATTGCCATGCCACTGGACAGCCTGTTCCCGAACAACGTGGACAAGTAGTGCGTTGTATCTTTGAGAGTCTGGCCTTGCGTTATCGTCAGGTGTTGGAGAACTTGCGTTCTCTTTCTCCTCGTCCGATTGAAACATTGCATGTGATTGGCGGTGGCAGCCGTAACGATTTACTGAACCAGTTTACTGCCAATGCTATCGGTATTCCGGTAGTTGCGGGACCGTCCGAAGCCACTGCTATCGGTAATGTGATGATTCAGGCAATGGCGGCGGGGGAAGCAACGGATATGGCAGGTATGCGTCGGCTAATCCAGCGGTCTGTTCCTTTAAAAACTTATCATCCACAAGATACGGATGCTTGGGATACGGCTTATATCCACTTTAAAAACTGCATTCGATAATTAATAAATAACCGGTGGAATATCATTTTAAACAATAGAATATCATGAAAAAAGAAGAACTGATTCAGAAAGCGTATGAGATTGCTGTGGAACGTTATGCAGCGGTAGGGGTAGACACCGAACAAGTATTGAAAACCATGCAGGATTTTCATCTGTCACTTCATTGTTGGCAGGCTGACGACGTAGCAGGATTTGAAGTACAGGCCGGTTCGTTGACTGGTGGTATCCAGGCTACCGGTAACTATCCGGGTAAAGCCCGCAATATTGACGAACTGCGTGCCGATATCTTGAAAGCCGCTTCTTATATCCCGGGTACTCATCGGCTGAACCTGCATGAGATTTACGGAGATTTTCAGAGGAAGGTGGTAGACCGCGATCAGGTGGAACCCGAACATTTCAAAAGCTGGATAGAGTGGGGGAAAGAACATAATATGAAACTGGACTTTAATTCTACTTCTTTCTCACATCCGAAATCCGGTGATTTGTCGCTTTCTAACCCGGATGAGGGTATCCGCCAGTTCTGGATTGAACATACGAAACGTTGTCGTGCAGTGGCCGAAGAAATGGGTAAAGCGCAAGGTGATCCTTGCATCATGAATCTTTGGGTACACGACGGAAGCAAGGATATTACAGTCAATCGTATGAAATACCGTGCACTGTTGAAAGATTCTCTGGACCAGATTTTCGCTACTGGATATAAGAATATGAAAGACTGTATCGAATCTAAGGTGTTTGGTATCGGTTTGGAAAGTTATACGGTAGGTTCTAATGACTTCTACATCGGCTATGGTGCTTCACACAATAAGATGATTACATTGGATACAGGTCACTTTCATCCGACAGAAAGTGTGGCTGACAAAGTATCTTCATTGTTACTTTATGTTCCTGAACTGATGCTGCACGTAAGCCGTCCGGTACGTTGGGATTCCGACCACGTCACTATCATGGATGATCCTACTATGGAACTGTTCAGTGAAATCGTTCGTTGTGGTGCACTAGATCGTGTACACTATGGCCTTGATTATTTCGATGCATCTATCAATCGTATCGGTGCTTATGTAATCGGTAGCCGTGCTGCACAGAAATGTATGACTCGTGCTTTGCTTGAACCGATTGCCAAATTGCGTGAATACGAAGCTAACGGACAAGGATTTCAGCGTTTGGCTTTGCTTGAAGAAGAAAAAGCGCTTCCTTGGAATGCGGTATGGGATATGTTCTGCTTGAAAAATAATGTTCCGGTAGGCGAAGATTTCATTGCGGAGATCGAAAAGTACGAAGCTGAAGTAACTTCTAAACGATAAGTTATGGATATTCTGATCGGCTTGCTGATTATAGCCATTGGTAGCTTTTGCCAGTCTAGTTCTTATGTACCTATTAAAAAGGTAAAAGAGTGGAGTTGGGAAAGCTTTTGGTTGATACAAGGTGTATTTGCCTGGTTAGTGTTTCCGTTCCTGGGATCATTGCTGGGGGTGTCCGAAGGAGGCAGTTTGTTTGAACTGTGGGGAGCTGGAGGTGCCGGAATGAGCATCTTGTATGGCATATTGTGGGGAGTAGGAGGATTGACTTTCGGGCTTTCCATGCGTTATCTGGGTGTTGCATTGGGACAGAGCATCTCGTTGGGGACTTGTGCCGGTTTCGGAACGCTCCTTCCGGCTCTTTTTGCGGGAACAAATTTGTTCGAAGGTAACGGACTGGTTCTTCTGCTAGGTGTTTGTATTACGTTAGCCGGTATTGCGATTATTGGCTATGCTGGTAGTTTGCGTGCGCAGAATATGAGTGAAGAAGAAAAGCGCGCTGCTGTGAAAGACTTTGCTTTGACGAAGGGATTGTTGGTAGCGTTGCTGGCAGGTGTGATGAGTGCCTGTTTCGCTTTGGGACTGGATGCCGGGACACCTATCAAGGAGGCTGCATTAGCGGGAGGAGTTGAAGGACTTTATGCAGGTCTTCCTGTTATCTTTCTGGTTACATTCGGAGGGTTCCTGACAAATGCAATTTATTGTTTGCAACAGAATGTGACTAATAAATCCATGAATGACTATGCTAAAGGGAAAGTGTGGAGTAACAATTTAGTATTCTGTGCGTTGGCCGGTGTGCTGTGGTATATGCAGTTCTTCGGACTGGAAATGGGAAAGAGCTTTCTTGCCGAAAGCCCCGTATTACTGGCTTTTTCCTGGTGTATCCTAATGGCATTGAATGTGACCTTCAGTAATGTCTGGGGGATTATCCTGAAAGAATGGAAGGGAGTATCTGCGAAAACAATCACTGTGCTGGTTTGTGGACTGCTGGTGTTGATTTTCTCGCTGGTATTCCCGAATTTGTTTTAAATAATAGATATATATGAAATCAATTTTAGAAAATCGCTCGGCACTTGCCAAGGAAGTAGACAAGGTAGCAGAAGTTGCCGGATACTTGTGGCAGAAAGGATGGGCTGAACGTAATGGCGGTAATATCACCATTAATATCACAGAATTTGTAGACGATGAAATTCGTCGGATGCAGCCGATTAGTGAAGTCAGGTCAATCGGTGTCACACTGCCTTATCTCAAAGGCTGTTATTTTTACTGTAAAGGAACCAACAAACGTATGCGTGATTTAGCTCGCTGGCCGATGGAGAATGGTTCGGTAATCCGGATTTTGGATGATTGTGCCAGTTATGTTATTATAGCTGATGAGGCGGTTGTCCCGACATCAGAGCTGCCTTCTCATTTGAGCGTGCATAATGACTTGTTGAGTAAGAATTCTCCTTATAAGGCTTCCGTACATACTCACCCTATCGAATTGATTGCAATGACGCATTGTGAAAAATTCCTTCAAAAGGATGTGGCTACCAATTTGTTGTGGAGTATGATTCCGGAGACAAAGGCATTCTGCCCGAGAGGTTTGGGAATCATTCCTTATAAGTTGCCTAGTTCGGTAGAACTGGCAGAAGCTACGATTAAGGAATTGCAGGACTATGATGTGGTGATGTGGGAAAAGCATGGAGTATTTGCTGTTGACTGCGATGCGATGCAGGCTTTCGACCAAATTGACGTATTAAATAAATCCGCATTAATTTATATTGCAGCCAAGAATATGGGCTTCGAACCGGATGGCATGAGCCAGGAACAGATGAAGGAAATGACTGTTGCCTTCAATCTTCCTAAATAATATTTGTATTAATCATTGAATTTATCTACTTTAGCAACCGCAATATTTCCTACAATAGGAGATGTTGCGGTTAACCCTTTAAACAAAATAACACAACCATGAATCGCATTATTTTAAATGAGACTTCTTATTTCGGCGCAGGTTGCCGGAGTGTAATTGCTGTGGAAGCAGCTAGACGTGGCTTTAAGAAAGCCTTTTTTGTTACAGATAAAGACCTTGTCAAGTTCGGTGTAGCTGCCGAAATCATCAAAGTATTCGACGACAATAAGATTCCTTATGAACTTTACAGTGATGTAAAAGCCAATCCTACTATTGCCAATGTACAGAATGGTGTGGCTGCATATAAAGCTTCCGGTGCTGATTTTATCGTGGCATTGGGTGGTGGTTCTTCTATTGATACGGCAAAAGGTATTGGTATTGTAGTGAACAATCCGGATTTCGCAGATGTGAAATCTTTGGAAGGGGTGGCCGATACCAAACATAAGGCTGTGCCGACCTTCGCATTGCCTACTACCGCAGGAACTGCTGCCGAAGTGACTATCAATTACGTGATTATCGACGAAGATGCCCGTAAGAAAATGGTTTGCGTAGACCCGAATGACATTCCGGCAGTGGCTATTGTGGACCCGGAATTGATGTATTCTATGCCGAAAGGGCTGACTGCTGCTACGGGTATGGACGCTTTGACGCATGCTATCGAAAGTTACATCACTCCGGGAGCTTGGGCGATGAGCGATATGTTTGAACTGAAAGCCATTGAAATGATTGCGCAGAATCTGAAAGCGGCTGTGGATAATGGCAAAGATGTAGTTGCCCGTGAAGCGATGTCTCAAGCACAATATATTGCTGGTATGGGATTCTCAAATGTAGGTTTGGGAATCGTTCACTCAATGGCTCACCCGTTGGGTGCTTTCTATGATACTCCTCATGGGGTGGCAAATGCTTTATTGTTGCCTTATGTAATGGAATATAATGCCGAATCTCCGGCTGCTCCGAAATATATCAATATAGCGAAAGCTATGGGAGTCGAAACTGCCGGTATGAGTGAGGCGGAAGGTGTAAAAGCGGCTATTGAAGCGGTAAAATCTCTTTCTCTCAGTATCGGTATCCCGCAAAAATTGCATGAGATCAATGTGAAAGAAGAAGATATCCCTGCATTGGCGGTAGCTGCCTTTAATGATGTTTGTATGGGTGGTAACCCTCGTCCTACATCAGTTGAAGACATTGAAGTATTATATCGCAAAGCATTTTAATGTTTAAATAAGATTTGTTTGTGAGAAACATCCGGATGTATCCAAAAAGACACTCCGGGTGTTTTTTGTTTCTTAGCATACGATTTCTGAAGATAATTCTTATTTTTGTCTAACCCAAATTGTATGAGAACACATTGATATGGCTGAGGACAATGGCTTAGGAGTGGAATTTAAATACTTGATTGTAAATGACATGGACCGGAAATTCGGTTTGTGGGTTAATACGGTCGGCTATCAGTCTATTCCTCCCGACTCTCCCTATCCGTTGAAAGAACATTCTGTCTCCAAAAAACAAGATTTTTGAAATGAGTGATGTCGGTCAGAAGATTGAACAGGCCAAGATTATAATGAATGAAAATGTAGCCGGCAATGTGGATCCGGAGGAGTTGGCGATGAGGTTGAATATTAGCTATTCATGGTTCCACCGTGTTTTCAAAGAATATACAGGATATGCTCCCGCCAAATACTTTCAAGAACTGAAACTTCGTAAAGCCAAACAACTACTGGTCGGTACTTCCCAATCCGTCAAGGAGATTCTTTTTTTTCTTGGTTTCCAGTCTACCGAATACTTCTTTTCTTTTTTCAAGAAGCGTACAGGGCTTACTTCGTTGGAGTATCGTTCGTTTGGGAGAGAAGAGTGAATTTATAGTATATCAACGAAATATATAGTTGTGAATAAGTGAATCTTGCCTTGTTTATAAACGGTCCTCGTTTAGGAGCAATTATTTTATTTTTAGATAATTAACCTGTTAATAACTTTGTTGGTATTCTTGTTGGTAACTGAAAGGAACTTGTGAATTGAACTACTATTGAAAGAGTCTACATAAAAAAGAAGAATCGCATTTCTACGATTCTTCTTTTTCTAGTTGCGGAGATCCGACTCGAACGAATGACCTTTGGGTTATGAGCCCAACGAGCTACCAACTGCTCCACTCCGCGATGTTTAACGGGTGCAAAGGTACGGCTTTTTTTGAGACAAACAAATAAATTGCTGAATATTTTTCGAATAAATCATCATTTATTTCTTATTTTGCTGAAAATGAGCAGGATAATGATGATAGTTTTTTTAGTACCTATTAATATACAAATGTTAATATTCTGTCTGTTTTCTTGTATGGTCTAAAGAAAAGAGTTACTTTTGCTCAAAATATTCAGCAATGTGCAATTTGTAACCTATGACCGTATCCAAAACAAAAGCCAAGTTAGTAGATGTTGCCCGTCAGCTTTTCGCAAAGATGGGGGTAGAGAACACTACGATGAATGATATCGCTCTTGCTTCTAAAAAAGGTAGACGAACGCTTTATACCTATTTTAAAAGTAAGGATGAAATCTATCTGGCTGTTGTAGAATCGGAATTAGATATCCTGTCGGATATGATGAAGCGGGTAGCTGAGAAGAATATCTCGCCGGACGAAAAACTGTTGGAGATGATATATACCCGGTTGGATGCAGTAAAAGAAGTAGTCTATCGAAACGGAACCTTACGTGCTTATTTCTTCCGTGATATCTGGCGGGTGGAGAAAGTCCGTAAGAAATTTGATGCGAAGGAGGTACAACTCTTTAAGGCCGTTCTTTTGGAAGGACAGGCAAAGGGAGTTTTTCACATTGACGATGTGGAGATGACGGCTGACTTGATTCATTATTGTGTGAAAGGGATTGAAGTTCCTTACATCCGTGGTCATATAGGTGCACATCTGGATGAAGATACGAGAAATAAGTACGTAGCCAACATTGTGTTTGGCGCACTGCATAGAACAGAAATTTAATTAAATAACTTTTAGTATGGGATTATTAGACGGAAAAACAGCCATTGTAACCGGTGCTGCTCGCGGTATTGGTAAGGCTATCGCTCTTAAGTTTGCTGCCGAAGGTGCAAACATCGCATTTACTGACCTTGTCATTGACGAAAATGCAGAAAATACAACAAAAGAACTTGAAGCAATGGGTGTAAAAGCCAAAGGTTATGCTTCTAACGCAGCTAACTTTGAAGATACTGCAAAGGTCGTAGAAGAAATCCACAAAGACTTCGGACGTATCGATATATTGGTAAACAATGCCGGTATCACTCGCGACGGTTTGATGATGCGTATGAGCGAACAGCAGTGGGATATGGTAATCAACGTGAACCTGAAATCTGCATTTAACTTCATCCACGCTTGTACACCTGTCATGATGCGTCAGAAAGCCGGTAGCATTATCAACATGGCATCTGTCGTAGGTGTTCACGGTAATGCAGGACAGGCTAACTATGCTGCTTCCAAGGCAGGTATGATTGCATTGGCCAAGTCTATCGCACAAGAACTCGGTTCTCGTGGCATCCGTGCCAATGCTATCGCTCCGGGATTCATCCTGACAGACATGACTGCCGCTCTTTCTGACGAAGTAAGAGCAGAATGGGCAAAGAAAATTCCTTTGCGTCGTGGTGG
>ULNF01020427.1_pt1 | contig 9685 bp, 7 predicted proteins | sample 1951851 | NCBI WGS metagenome assembly ULNF01 (sample SAMEA4835570, study PRJEB28245) | human gut metagenome | biome: gut microbiome; material: fecal sample | place: Denmark | collected 2008 | reverse complement strand
ACTTTATCCTGTACTGCCGGGATACGTGTAGAACCACCTACAAGTAATACTTTTCCAAGTTCAGAAGCTGTGATGCCTGCATCATTAAGTGCATTCTGTACAGGTGTTGCTGTTGCTTCTACAAGGTCATGTGTAAGTTCATCAAATTTAGCTCTTGAAAGATCCATGTCAAAATGCTTTGGTCCTTCTGCTGTTGCTGTGATGAATGGAAGATTGATATTTGTTGTTGTAGCTGATGAAAGCTCTTTCTTTGCTTTTTCAGCAGCTTCTTTCAATCTCTGAAGTGCCATCTTATCTGTTGAAAGGTCAATGCCTTCTTTATTCTTAAATTCCTGAATCATGTAATCTGTAATCTTCTGGTCAAAGTCATCACCACCAAGATGATTGTTTCCTGATGTTGCTAATACTTCGATAACTCCGTCACCAATCTCAATGATAGATACATCAAATGTACCACCACCTAAATCGTAAACCATAATCTTCTGCTCTTTTTCATTGTCAAGACCATAAGCAAGTGCTGCTGCTGTTGGCTCGTTGATAATTCTCTTTACATCAAGACCGGCAATCTTACCTGCATCTTTTGTAGCCTGACGCTGTGCATCATTGAAATATGCCGGAACAGTAATAACTGCTTCTGTAACTTTCTCACCAAGATAACTCTCAGCATCGCCCTTTAATTTCTGAAGAACCATTGCTGAAATTTCCTGTGGAGAATATTTCTTGTCATCTATTGTAACTTTATAGTCAGAACCCATGTGTCTCTTGATAGAAGAAATTGTCTTGTCAGCATTTGTAACTGCCTGACGTTTTGCAGGTTCACCTACAAGTCTCTCTCCTGTCTTTGTAAATGCAACAACCGAAGGTGTTGTTCTTGCTCCCTCTGTATTTGCAACTACTACAGGTTTTCCACCTTCCATAACTGCTACACAAGAGTTTGTTGTTCCTAAATCAATACCAATAATCTTACTCATAATGATTGCCTCCTATATTATAATCTCTTTATTTCATATTTTATTAAACTAATTAACTACTTTTACCATGCTGTGTCTCACAACACTTTCTTTGTACATGTAACCTTTCTGCATTTCTTCTGCAACTGTTCCGCTTTCCAATGAATCATCATCTACAGCCATAACAGCGTTGTGAAGGTTCGGATCAAACTCTTTTCCTACTGCTTCAATAGGCTTAACTCCCATCTCTTCAAAAGCAGTGAGCATCTGTTTGTAAACCATTTCTACGCCTTTAACAAAAGGTGCATCTTTTTCTTCCTCAGGAACTCCCTGTAATCCTCTCTCAAAGTTATCCATGACCGGAAGAATTTTTTCAATCACACTCTTTGCTCCGACTTCAAACATCTGGCTCTTTTCTTTTTCTGAACGCTTACGGAAATTTTCAAACTCAGCAAGCTGTCTCACCCTCATATCTTCAAGTTCTTTAACTTTCTCTTCAAGCTTTTCAACTGCCTTGTCTTTTTTTCTTCCAAACTTCTTTTCTTTCTTTGGTGTTTCTTCACCGGAAGTTTCCTCTTTTTTATCTTCTGCTGTTTCTGTTGTTTCTTCTACAGCATCATCAACACTATTTTCATCTTTTACTTCTTCAATATCTATGTCTTTTTTTATATCTTTATTGTCTGCTGCCAATTTCCTGCCACCTCTCTTATTTATTTGTCCTTGAATATATCATCAAGTTCAGACATTAGCGACTGCAATGTACTTACAACCTTATCATAATCCATTCGTTTTGGTCCTACAATGCCAATTTTTCCATATACACCTTCGTGTATTTTATATGTCGCCGTAACAACTGAACAATCTTTCATGGTATCTACTTTTGTTTCATTTCCGATATAAACCTGAATGTCATGAGTATCACTTGAACCCGATTTCTTAGAATCACTTTCACCTGCTTTTGATTCTGCCGTATCAAGCCAGTCACCTATAATATTTTTTTCCTCAAAGGCATTTAATATCTCTGTTGCACTTGCCTTATCCGAAAGTTCAGGATATTTTAAAATGTTTGTAGCACCACTCGTATAAATTTCTAAATCATCATCTTCAGTAAGTGCCTTACCGATAACTTCCAAAACCGAATCGATAACTTCCGTATAGCTGCCAACCTGTTCTTTTATCTTTCTGATAATAGCCAAGTTCATCTCGGTAACATCAAGACCGTTTAATGTGGTATTTAAAATAAAGTTTAACTTTACCATCATCTCCTGGTCTATCGAACCCTCGACTTTTACTATTTCATTTTTAACTACATTGTTGTCAAGAACTATGACTGCCAGAATGCTGTCTGCATCAACCTGTGTAAGCTGGATAAACTTAACTTTCTTCGACTCATATCTCGGTCCCGAAACAAGTGTCGCATAATTTGTATTGTTTGCAAGAAGCTTAGCTACCTGTTTAAGTAATACATCTATCTTTCCCGCTTTTTGTTCAAGTTCATCTTTCAGATTCATAACTTCACTTGTCTTATCATCAAGCATCGTATCTACATAAAGACGATAACCTTTGTCAGAAGGAATTCTGCCTGCTGATGTATGAGGCTGTATGATATATCCCATCTCTTCAAGATCAGACATCTCATTTCGGATAGTCGCTGAACTTAGATTCAAGTCTGTATCTTTTGAAATCGTTCTTGAACCAACCGGCTCTCCGGTTTCAAGATAAGTTCTGATAATCGTTTGAAGTATCTTTAACTTTCTATCATCTAACTCCACTTAACCACTCCCTTCTGTTTCTCTGTTAGCACTCTTTGTGGTGGAGTGCTAACATCTATAAAGTAAGATAGCACGCATATAAAATCTTGTCAAGGATATTTTGAAACTTTTTTATTTTTTTTGCAACTTAATACTGAAGTCTTACCAAATAAGTCGATATAATAGATATAATGATGCAGTATTGCGAAAATTGCATGGCAATGAAGCAATCCGTGGCATTGGTTGGTAATAATAATATTAAAAAAACGAGGAAAAATATGGACAATAATACAAATAGAATAAATTCACTAAATGCAAACAGATTAAACAGCCAGACATCAAACGGACGTGCACAGTCCAGGACCTCCACATCACGCGGCGGAAACGCCGGCACACAAAGTTCAGGTTCCGTATCACGCACTCCCGGCGGAAACAGTGACTATGGCGTTGCCAGAAGTGCAACCCAGCTCAGAGTGGGTGACATTGTAAAAGGTGAGATTTCTGACCTAAGGGGCAACGAGATAACTGTCACTCTTGATAACAATACCATATTAAAAGGATATATAGAAGACAGCTCAAAGCTTTCAATCGGACAAACTGCAGCCTTTTCGCTCAGCAGTCCAAATCCCGGTCAGATTTTGCTCTCCCCTGTCAAAAACAGCTACTCTGATACGGAATTAAATCTTATAAACAAAGCCCTTGAAGAAGCGGGACTTCCTAATACAGAGCACAATCAGGCAACAGTAAAAGCTCTTATGGACAATCTCCTGCCAATAAACAAAGAGTCGATACAGTCCCTTATGCAACAGGCTTATGACTGTAAAACAGAAGATTTTTCAACTCTCGCCATAATGAAAAGGCTTATGATGGATATAAATGAAGATACCGTATCACAATTTTCAAGTTACAGACACGGGACATATCATCTTATTGACAAGCTTTCTTCGCTTTCTTCGGAAATACCTGATTTGCTTAGTTCACTTTCGCAAAATGCCGATTCACAATCAGTTGCCGCATTTGGTGAAAAGCTTATATCAATACTTTTTCAGTCATTTAATGAAGAAAATAACATGGCAAACTCCCCTTCCATATCTTTTCTGACTGATTCAGAGCGTCAGGAGCTTATGGACATACTTTCTAATACGGCAATGACAGAAGATACTCTTGAACAACTTGAAAACGGTACATTGTCTCTCCACGATACACTTACCATACTCAGAGACTCTGCCGGAAGCAAATCACTTGTTTTTCCGGACGGAACAAATCCTACAAACGAGCTTTTTCAGCAGACCCTTTTAAACATTGACAGTACACTTGAATCCGCAACGGATATTTCAAAATTAAAAAATACGGATTTATTTAAAAACATTCCTACTATCAATGAAAATGCACCGATAAACGAAACCACTGAAACTTCTGATACTGCTGAGGCATCCGAAGTTTCAGAAGATGCTGGCAATGCTGGTGATTTGTCTGAAAACACTGTAACACAGAACAATGCCGCACCTGACAGTAAAATTGGATTTGCCGCAAAATTCCTTCATAATATTACGGAAAGTGCAAAAAATTCAATCAACAGCATGTTACAGCAATCATCACAAAACGCTGATAATCCGCAGTCATCCGCTTCAAATACTGTTATTGATACGCTCTGCGAAAAATTTCAGACATTAGGCAGAGAAAACGACTACCTTAGTACATTTCTTGATAAGGATGCCAGAACAGAACTTTTAAACACGCTCTCAAAATTACCTATAAGCAGATCTCTCATTGTAAAAATTGCTTCGGGAAATGCCAGCGCAAAAGAAGTTCTTGCTGTCATCAAAAATGTCATACCGCTGTCAGAGCCTGAACTTATAAACGAACTTTTTAAATCCCAGTCTTTTGAAACTTTGTTTTCAAAGGTACTGCAAAGTACATGGACTCTTTCACCACAAAAGTTAAAGGATGGAGAAAACATAAATTCTTTCTACAACAAAATGCATGAGCAATTAAAAGATTTTGAATCACTTATAAAATCAAACCTTTCAGGTCAGGATTCAGATAATTTAGGTCAAAATGCAAGAGATGCACAGAGCAATATCGAATTTATGAAAACTTTAAGTGAGGCATTTTCATATTTCCAAATGCCACTAAAGTTGAAAAATCAGGATGCACATGGCGACCTCTATGTATACACAAAGAAAGAAAAATTAAGAAAGAACCTTGACAATATACATGTACTTTTACATCTTGACATGGAAAATTTAGGTGCACTGGATGTCTATCTTGATAAAAATCACAATGAAATAACTACAAAATTTATATCAGATAATGACAAATCAATCGACCTTCTTGCCACAAATGCAGATATGTTAAAAGATGCACTTAACTCTCAGGGATATGCCTGCCATGTTAAAATAGAAAAAGCTGACGCAAGCACAAGCACTATTGATGAATTTATCAATACAAAAATAAACACGCAGCAGACAACTGAAATGAAAAGATTTTCTTTTGATATAAGAGCTTAGCGTAATGTATCATTGACATTTCGTCAAATAAATAGACACGTAATGACAAAAAATGCTCCCTTTCTCATACACTGGAAAGGAAGCATTTTTTATTTAATCTACCTGATTAAATTATTTTCTCAAATATTTATTTTTTTGATTTATTCGTTTTCCCCATCTTCATCAGAATGACATTTTGAATATTCGTTCTCTATATCATCAAATATATAGTCAAATATTGATGGCATACCCACAAACTCACATCCGTAAAGTGTAGTTCCGTCCTCTTTCTGCTTTCTTCTTACTATCTGCACTACACAGTTTAAACAGTCATTCTTTTGTTCAAATTCGAGCCTTGAATTAAAGTAAAAACCTATAGGCAGAACACTTTTAGTTATAAACCCAATACCATTTCTTGAAATATCTGTTATCTCAACAGGCGCATTTATATTTTTTACATGAACATTGTCCTGTTTAAATAACGACGACACTTCAAGATGCATAGTGATTGGTATACGTTTACTTCTTCTTTTTTCAGCACCCATACCCTCACCTCCATTTTTATTTAAATCTACTTGTCAAGTATTTCTTTTAATATCTGGTTTATCATTCCCGGATCAGCTTTTCCCTGTGTAGCTTTCATAGTCTGGCCTACAAGGAAACCTATAGCTTTCTTCTTTCCGCTGTGATAATCTTCTACTGACTGTGGATTGTCGGCAACTATCTTTTCAATAGTTTCTTTTAATGCTCCGTCGTCAGTATCATTTTTAAGACCATTTTCCTCAACATACTTTTCAGGATCAATATCATCAGTAAATACCTTTTCAAATACTTCTTTCGCAACTGAACTGTTAATAACTCTGTTTTCTGCGAGATTTATAAGTTTTGCAAGGTTTTCAGGAGAGAATTTAAGCTGTTCAGGCTCCATCTCATTTTCCTTCATAAGACGCATTGTCTCAACCATAAGCCAGTTTGATACCTTTTTAGGGTTGTTGCAAAGTGCTGTTGTAGCTTCAAAAATATCAGCAAGATGCTTGTTCCCAGTAAGAATGTCCGCATCATATTCAGGAAGATTATATTCTTCAACATATCTTGTAAATTTCTCATCTCTGAATTCAGGCTGGTTATTCTTTATCTCCTCAAGCCATTCATCACTTATAATTATAGGAACAAGGTCAGGTTCAGGGAAATATCTGTAATCCTGTGCATCCTCTTTTGAACGCATCGCATAAGAATACTCTTTTGTGTCATCCCATCTTCTTGTCTCCTGTACAACCTTTTCACCTGCTTCAATAAGGTCTATCTGACGCTCTCTTTCTCCTTCTATCGCTCTTGCAATAGCCTTGAATGAGTTAAGATTTTTCATCTCTGTTCTTGTTCCAAACTCTGTAGCTCCGACTTCTCTTACCGAAAGGTTTACATCAGCACGCATTGAACCCTCCTGTAATTTACAATCAGAAGCACCGAGATACTGAACTATAAGTCTGAGTTTTTCAAGATATGCGATAACTTCCTCAGCAGACCTCATATCAGGCTCAGATACTATCTCTATAAGCGGTACACCAGAACGGTTAAAATCTACAAGCGAACTCTCGCCCCACTCGTCATGCACAAGTTTTCCGGCATCTTCCTCCATATGAATCTCATGTATTCCAATACTCTTCTTAACACCACTTTCTGTCTCTATATCAATATGTCCGTTTCTGCATATAGGCTGATATAACTGTGAAATCTGATAATTCTGCGGGTTATCGGGATAAAAATAATTTTTTCTGTCAAATTTACAATTCTGGGTGATTGTACAATTTGTGGCAATACCTACTGCTGTGGCATATTCAACAACCTTTTTATTAAGTACCGGAAGTGACCCCGGCATACCTGTACATACAGGGCATGTATGTGAATTTGGTTTTCCGCCAAACTCTGTAGAACATCCGCAAAAAATCTTTGTCTTTGTGGCAAGCTCTACATGTACTTCCAATCCTATGACTGTTTCATACTGTTTCATACTTTACCTCTTTTCCATTAATCTGCAAGCGGACTGTGTTTAAATTCTCTTGTCTGCTCAAAACTATATGCTGCACGTATAATATTCTTTTCCTTAAAGCAGTCACCAATAAGCTGCAAACCAATCGGAAGACCATTTGAATCCATTCCGCATGGAACAGTTATACCCGGCAGTCCTGCAAGGTTTACTGAGATAGTATATATATCTCCAAGATACATCTTAAGCGGATCACTCAAACTTTCACCAAGCTTTGGTGCCGTTGTAGGTGCTGCAGGTCCTAAAATAACATCATATTTTGCAAATGCATCATCAAAAGCTTTCTTTATGAGAGCTTTTGTTCTGAGGGCCTTAAGGTAATATGCATCATAATATCCTGAACTTAATACAAAAGAGCCAAGCATAATTCTTCTTTTTACTTCTGCTCCAAATCCTTCAGAACGTGATTTCTTATACATGTTATGAAGACCGTCATATTCCTCTGTGCGGTATCCGTATTTTACACCGTCAAATCTTGCAAGGTTTGAACTTGCCTCTGCACATGCAATAACATAATATGCAGGGATGGCATATTCGACAAGGCTTAAATCAAATTCTTCAACTATAGCACCTTTTTGTTCAAGAACTTTGGCAGCATTTAAAACAGCATCCTTTACTTCACTGTCAAGACCCTCACCAAAATAATCCTTAGGAATACCTATCTTCATACCTTTTACATCATCAACAAGTGCTGATGTAAAGTCTAGATCATCTCTATTTACGGAAGTTGAATCTTTCTCATCATGTGATGCTATCACTTCAAGAATTGTAGCACAATCTGTTACATCCTTTGCAACAGGTCCTATCTGGTCAAGTGATGAACCATATGCGATAAGTCCATAACGTGACACTGTGCCATATGTCGGCTTTATACCTGTAACTCCGCAAAATGAGCTAGGCTGTCTTATAGATCCGCCTGTATCGGAACCGAGTGCATAGAAACATTCTTCTGCCGCAACTGCCGCACATGAACCTCCTGAAGAGCCTCCCGGAACATGTTCTAAATTCCATGGATTTTTAGTCTCTCCATATGCAGAAGTCTCTGTTGTACTTCCCATCGCAAACTCGTCCATATTGGTCTTTCCCAGAATAACCGCACCTGCTTTTTCAAGGTTTATAACTGCCTCAGATGTAAATGTAGGCACAAAATTTCCAAGAATTTTTGAACTGCATGTTGTAAGCATTCCCTCTGTACACATATTGTCCTTTACCGCAACCGGTACACCTGCAAGCGGCCCGTCAAGTTTACCATCATCTATAAGTTTTTGAACTTCCTCCGCTCTCTTTAATGCGCCCTCTCTGTCAACAGTCACAAAACTGTTTACCTTTTCTTCCTTTGCATCGATGGCATCAAGAGCAGCCTTTGTAGCTTCCACTACCGTAACTTCTTTATTTTTAATCTTTTTTCCCAGCTCAACGGCTGTAAGATTCATCAAAGACATAACTTTCCTCCATTCTCTATCCCACAATAGTTTTTGGCACTACAAAACTATCATCTTTTTGCTCCGGCGCATTTGCAAGAGTCTGCTTTGTACCATCACCGTTTGTAACCACATCCTCCCTGAATACATTGTTGACCGGGAAAACATGAGACATAGGCTCGACACTTGATGTATCAAGTTCGTTTAACTTGTCTATATAATCAAGCATTTCTTCCATATCTTTTTTAGCTTTTTCTTTTTCTTCATCACTAAGTTCAAGCTTTGCGAGAATTCCAACATAATCTATTGTTTCATCAGAAATAATATTTGCCATATCCAACCTCACTTTAAATCATAAGAGGCTCGCTCATTTTGGGCGAACCCCATTTCTTCATTATATTATCTACCCAAACAAACCTGAGAAAAAGTTTGTTATCGCTGTAAATATATTACCAAAGAAATCCCCAATTTTCTCACCGAGACCCTTTGTATCTACATTTGCAAGGTCAATACCTTTTTCTTTTAATTTGTTATATATATCAGATGCCTGTTTTGCTATCTTATCAGAATCAATATCTTCTTTAGATACTTTCATCATCATATTTGTAAGCTTTTCAACATCATCATCTGAAAGGTCAAGACCAAGCTCATTTGCCGCCTGCTCTATTGCATCTCTTATATCAGTTTCAGATGAAAGCTGGTCTTCAAATACTGCCTTTTTAGCTGCTGCAACAAGTTCGGTAACCTTCTGTGTATCCCCTACATTTTTTGCAACCTCCGCCGTAGTGACAAGTTCATCTGTTGCCGTATCCATTGTCTTTTCGGATATTTCCTCTCCTGTCATAACAGAATAAGCTTTCATTGCACCGACAAGTGCCGATGTACCTGATATATCAAAAGGTCCGACAACCGTTACCTTTGCATCTGAAAGTCCCGCCGTAACGAGTGCATTACAATACATACCTGATGTGCAGTATGTAATATGTTTTGTCGAAACATTTACACCACTGTCCTCATCTGCCTTTACGAC
>ULNF01006691.1_pt1 | contig 9685 bp, 10 predicted proteins | sample 1951851 | NCBI WGS metagenome assembly ULNF01 (sample SAMEA4835570, study PRJEB28245) | human gut metagenome | biome: gut microbiome; material: fecal sample | place: Denmark | collected 2008 | reverse complement strand
TATACGCCTGAAGGCTTTCTTGAATCGCGACCTGTAAATGAAGCAAAAATATTAACTACTTCACAGGCACTTAATTTGATGAAACAACGAGGCTACATTATCAAAGATGATGTTGTTCCTGTTACCTGATTAGGTGTTGTGTATATATTCAATTTTTAAACCGGCTGTTTAGGCGGTTTATTTGCTATGCCCTTTATTTCTCGGCTGTCCTCTACCTATTTGTTTCAAACTTGTACCTCATTTTTCAAACTATCTACTTTTACTTTATCATCTTCAAAGAATATTATATCATTTTTAAAGCCATTTTTCCGCAATCCGCCAATTATTTCTATATTATATGAAGATGCAAAAATAATTACCGCATCACATTCCTGCAGGGTTTTATTATTTACACATTCTGTTCTTTCGTTAATGCCTGATAAATATTTTCCTACTTTCTCTTTATTATTTGAATCAAAAACATGATTTATTTTTTTCTTATTTGCTTTGCATATTAAACTACTGTAATATGCTGATTTCTGACCTGCACCATATATTCCAAATTTATTATATTTATCTAAAACCAAATTTAAATCGTTTTGAACTTCTATATAGCTTTCTTCCATTGAGATTGATTCATTTTTCTTTACATATAAATCAATCTCAATAGTATCTTTATCTAAAACAACATCCAATATCTCAAAACCTGCATTTTCAGCAAGAGTTATTAGTGAACGTGGTGTAAAATAATTTATATGCTCCAACAATACCTGATGATAAAGATTATGTTTCATTATCATCTCCCCATTTGGTACATTTATTAATCCTACCCCATCATACTCTAATATATCATATAATGAATTTATTGTATCTCTAAGCTTCTCCATGTGTTCAAATGTTTGAAATGTAGTGAAAGCAATTACCTTCCCCAAATTCTATTTTTTACAGTCAAATTCTCCACATATTACATTCAAACCTTGTTTCTTTGCAATTTCACACTCTTTTTCACTAATATCAAATCCCATTGTATCCTCAAAATATCTATTCGAAATTTTCAGAGCATATCCCCCACCACTGCCAATTTCAATTAACATGCCTTTTTCGTTTGTAAAGCTTTTTAATTTTGAAATCTTATCCTCTATCTTGTTTAATCCAAAAACATATTGTTGAAATCCAGACACTTCATCATAACTACTATAATAGTCATTTGACACTAAATATGGAATTTGAATATGTCCACAAACCGGACATTTAAATAATTGCACGTTCTTTGTTCTTACTTCAAATGATTCATTTCTACTTAAACTGCCCCCCCTCAGCTCTAGCGTTATTCACATTTTGAAAGTTTTTCATTTCATTTAAACATACTCTGCAAAACATACTTTCTCCTTACATATTTTATTTCATAAAAAATTATACTATATTCTTTTTTATTGACATCGCTCTAAATCATTTTTCAGGGTTCAACATCTATTGTTAGTGTTGAAAATATCATTTATATTCTAATAACATAAATATCAAATCATTTTCTTTTCTAATATGGATATCATATAAATATAATATTATTTTCTATTTTTTCCGCTTTTATCTGTTCACATATATCACTTGCATATGTCATTACGCATACTAATACATCGTACTGTGTATTTTTTCTTAAAAAATCACTTGAATATACTTTTTTACCTAAAAACTTTTCACTCTGTTTCAATTTATTGTTGTCAATATACGCAACTATATTACATTTAGATAATTCTGTATATCCCTGCAAACTCATAACATATGCTCCTGTTCCCCAGATTACGATAGGTTTCTGCGTTAACACATATTCATGTATAATTTTATTTTTTCCATCATACCACCCCATTTGTTTTGTTAAATATTTATTAACCGTTTTTTCTGTTTTTAAATCCTTATTTATTTCTCCTTTTTCATATGTTTTTTGATATACTTGAATCAATTCATGTTCAAAAATATTTGCCTTATTTAATAATTCAACCCTCTTTTCAAAAACCAACTTACCACCAACCTGATTCAACAAATTATTCAATGAAATTTCTGAAAAATAATTAATGTGCTCTTGATTAAAATTATTTGGAATAGGCATTTCATTTTCTATACTATAATTAGGAACCCCTACTATGAAAAATCCTCCTTTTTTTACATACCTCAATGCATTTTCTATCCCCTCTTTCGGCATCAATAAATGTTCAGCAACATCAAACAAAAAAACTCCATCATACTTTTCAAAATCATCCTTATCTACAACATCATAAATACTTCCAACTTTACCTTCAATCCCATTGTTTAATAATTTTCTTATACTGTAAACAGAAGGATCCATTCCTGTTATATTTACAAAGCCACGTTCCAATAGTTCTTTTTCAAATCTTCCTCCACCACTACCTATATCTAACAACAAATTATCCTTTGTAAAATATTTTTGCAAAATTTCTTCCATCATATCTATTCTATGATTATTTTCCAGTGCATCAGCACCATCACTATATGTATTATATTTTGAATAATATATATCATAATCATCACTCGTTGCCTCTGTATCAGCATAAACAAATCCACAGTTGTCACAACATACAACATCATAATTAGATGGTAAAGAATATTTGGCATCTATTACCATTTCAATATTTTGCATTATTTTTACATATTTATTATCACATATTGGACATTTTCTATTTGCATTTTTCATCAACTTTTTATCCTTCCTAATTCTTTTTTCAAACAATCAACATTCAACCATTCTTTATTAGTACCAGAATTATATTCAAACCCTTCCTTAACTCTTTTCCCATCACCAACTATACTCTCATCAAACTTCCACCAATCAAAATGTGGATAAATGATATAATGTTTATCATACTCATATGTATATAAGCAGTCATCTTTAGTCACCATTACTTCATGTAACTTTTCACCTTCTCTTATTCCTATCTCCTTTATTTTAGCTCCTGGAAGCATAGCCTGTGCTAAATCTGTAATATGAAAAGACGGTATTTTGGATATATATGTTTCTCCTCCATTAGATTCCTTTAATGCTTTAAAAACTAATTCAACTCCCTGTTCAAGCGTAATCCAAAATCTTGTCATTCTAGTATCCGTTATAGGTAATGTATCTTCTCCATTTTCTATTAACTTTTTAAAAATAGGAATGATAGAACCTCTACTTCCTGCTACATTTCCATATCTCACTACAGAAAATTTTGTTCCACTTATCTTACTATAGGCATTAGCTGCTATAAATAATTTGTCAGAAACAAGCTTTGTTCCACCATACAAATTAATAGGATTAACAGCTTTATCTGTTGATAAAGCTACAACTTTCTTTACCCCCCTGTCAATTGCAGCATCTATGACATTTTGTGCTCCATGAATATTAGTCTTTATTGCTTCAAACGGATTGTATTCACATGTTGGTACCTGTTTCATTGCAGCCGCATGTATTACATAATCTACATGGTCAAATGCTCTATATAATCTATCCTTATCACGCACATCACCAATAAAGAATCTTACTTTTGACATATCATATTTTTTAGAATACTCTGCTTTCATAACACTCTGTTTATATTCATCTCTCGAATAGATTATAATTCTATTTGGATTATATCTGTCAAGTATCATCTCTAAAAACTTTTTACCAAAAGAACCTGTACCACCTGTTATTAATATTGTTTTATTATTTAACATTTATTTATCCTCCAATTTTTATTGATATAACAATTTTTCTTTTATAATTATACTTTTATTTTTCGTATACCACTGTGACAATTTTTTTATTGATAATTCAATATCTTCAACTTCAAAATCACACATTTCAGACAACAATCTATTATTGCTTGCTGTGTATTCATTAAAATATCCATCTTTTGCTATATATATCGGCACATCTGTATGCATAACTTTTTGAACAGTATCAGCCAATTCATATAAACTATATTTTTTTCCAGACACAGCATTATAATCATGAAACTTCGGCTTATTATTTATTGCCCATTCAACGATTTTACACAGGTCATCAATATATAAATAGTCCATATACCTATCCTGTCGAATCGTTATAGGATAACCACTCATAGCTTTACATATTGCATTTGAAATAAATCTTTGATTCCACAATTCATACTTTCCAAAAATTCCAAACAATCTGAAATTATATATATTCTCACTTTTTCTAGCATAATCATTCATTTGCTGTAAACAGAAACCGTATGTGTCACTTGGAATCACTCTGTTTATTTCATTTTCTCCTATGCTACATACAGGTAATTCCCTCCCATACTCTGCACCGGAACCAAAATAAATCATCTTCCCGTACAAGTCACTATGTATTGCCAGATTTTGAAACATTCTGAGACGATTTTCAAAATAACTATTTTCTTTTCCATTTCTATCCAATGCGTTTATCACAACATCATACTGCCCATTTTCCAGAACATCTATGACTCCTTTTTCATCTAATACATCCATTAATTTATGATTCGGAGCATAAACATTATAGCCCCTTTCTATCAGATATTCCAAAATGTTTTTTCCGATAAATCCTGTACTTCCAAGTATTAATATATTCATTCGTTTTCTTTTCCTCTGATTCTTTTAATTCTGAAATTCCAGCAATTTTCTAATTACCTTCGCCATCCCCGGCGTTAATATTGAAATACACTCCACTATTATGTATGGTAAACATATTACTTTATTTACAATCTTTTTATTTTGTCTACACATTTTAAAATCAAATTGTTGTTCTTCACGCTGTTTTAATAATTGTGTTATTGAAAAAAATTTCATTCTTTTATCCATTGCACAAAGCAAATCATCTTTAATATTATCATATGCTTTAGGAATACTATTTATCATATTGTACCATTGAATAACCCATACCTCCCACATCCTACTTTCTGTTTCACTCCTAGTCTTATATTGAGATAGTATTCTTAAATCTTTCAGATGTAATGTTACACCACGAAAATCTCTTTTAGTTGCAATGTCAATATAACTTCTCATTCTTGCAAATGCCGGATAGCTGTTATTATATCTATCTATAACTTCCTCACTTAGTAATTCTTTTTTAATTATTACAGCCCCAAAATGGGTGAATGGCACTATTGAATACTTCACATATTCTACAGAACTATCGGAATACTTTGTACCATTTAATCCACAATCATACATTGTTATAATATCATAATCTCTATCTATATGCTCTAAAATAGTGTCATAATTAATAGGATTTATAATAAACTTATCTCCACAAAACCAAATGTATTTTGCATCAGGTTTTAATATTGCATCATTGATTCTTTCATGAATAGCATCTTCTTCATAGTGAAAATATAATACATGATTATATCCTTTATTTATAAAACCATCTACAATATGCTCTGTTGCCCTATTTGTACTTCCATCATATATGTATATATCTATATTTTTTTCCTGTGTTGGTCGTACAATATACTCCAAATATTCTTGTATGTGCTGTGGACGATTATATGTAATAATGCTTATTGCTAATTTTTTCATAAATCTACCATCCTTATTAGTATATATTCATTATAAAATCCTCTAATGAAATTATTGGTACTGATAATTTTTCTGATAACTTTTTCTGCACATCCTCATATACATGTACAGAAGTAACTATAACAGCATCTATATTTTCATCTAATTCACCATCAGGTTCTATAATCGACAAATCATTATATATACTACAAGTATTTTGATCTATTGCATAACATACTTTAACTTTAGAACCCTGTAATTCATCATAAAGTCTTTCTCCAATTCCTCCCATTCCATAAACCGCTATATTTGTATATCCATTCTCAATCAAAAAATCACCTATATCTTTTCCTGTTTCCTTTAGAAATAACATTTTATTTAATATGTTATAATACGATCTATATTTATTTGATTTTTTTTCTATTTTTTCAATCTTAATACTGGTCTTATATAATGTTGTCACAGTTCCAACAACACCTCCAATAACTCCACTTATAAAAGCAATAACTGTCTTTTTCATAATGATATTCCTCTTTTCAATCTTTATATTTTTCCTTAATAAACTTCTCTGGTTGATAAAACAATTCTATATTATTTTCTATTTCATCTATACTCCAATCCCACCATTTTATCTCAAGCAATTTTTGTATAATATCATCTGCAAAACGCTTCCTTATGATTTTAGCTGGAACCCCCCCCACTATTGAATAAGGTTCTACATCTTTATTAACAACAGCTCCTGCGGCCAATATAGCCCCATCGCCAATAGTTACTCCAGGTAATATAACTACATTTGCACCTATCCAAACATCGTTTCCAATTTTCACAGGTCTATTATCTCTTATTTTACTATCTTCATATCTAACATTATCAAAGTACTTACCATATTTTTGTACATAATCTTTCCTTTTTTCCTGTTTATCCCAAGAATAAAACATCCTATAATCTAACATTGGATGCGTTGTAATATAATCAATAGGATGATTATTCCATATTTTCGCCGTAAAATTAATTGAGCAATACCTTCCTATTTCTAATGCAAAAGGAAAATATTCAAGTAATCCTTCATAACCATATGTGTATCTGCCAATTTTACAATTTTTATAAATGATGTCCTTTTTGTTATATCCTTCGTTATCATATATATATATATAATCTGTATGTTTATATCCTGCTCTTGATAATACCTCTTCTATTTCATACACAAATGACATTAGTCCAATAACTACGTATATATTACTATTTTTTAATGCCTGTGGACTAATAACCTTTTTCCCTCTAAATTCTTTTATTTCCTCATATCTTTTATCAATAAACGCATAAACATTAATTCCAAAAGTTTCTATACATTCCTTGGCAATTTCTCCTCCTTTAGAAGCTCCCCATATAGCTACATCACGCTTACCTATATTTCCTATCATCCTAGGCAGTTTTTCCATACATAATCTTCTAAACTTTTGTTCCTTATCTATTATCATATTTATATCACCACAAAAAGAAAGCCTTTCCAACTTTCTCCCCAAATCTTTTTCTACACATAGTTACAATTTCCTGAACATTATCAATTTTCATATTTTTTGCCTGTTCTGAAATACTTTTTAAAGCACTATATAAAGCAACCAATTCCTGTCTATTATCAACAATACCATCCTCATAAAAACATTTACATATTATTTCTAATTGCGACTCAGATACCTTAAACCCGTTAGCTTCTATAGCATATTTCTTAATCTTTTTTAAAGCTTCATATCTCATATCTGAATGTTTTCCAATCATATTAAAAGTTTCATTTTGACCTGCAACTCTCCATAGTAAAAAAACACTATCCAAATTTTTTATCTTTCCATATAATGAACATTCTACCCAAAACATGTAATCCTCTGCTCCACACATGTTGTCTTTATATCGAATACTATTTTTTTCTATAAAGTTTCTTCTAAACATTGTGGAACCATTAACCACACAATTATTAAATAATAAATATGCTTTCACATAGCTGGGATTTAACGGAACAGACCATTGCTTATTTAAATCATTACCTTGTCCATCAATCTGCCTCTGATGTCCACCAACCACGTCTATATCATGGTGTGCATCTAAATATTCAATTTCTTTTTCTAATCTATATGGCATAGCTATATCATCATCATCCAGCAATGCAATATACTCCGTTTGTGCATTTTCTAATCCAACATTTCTGGAAAAGGCTATTCCTCGGTTTTTATCATTGCATATTAGTTCTATTCTGTCATCATCATATGACTGAATAATCTTTACACTATTGTCACTTGAACAATCATCTATGCATAATAATTTCCAGTCTTTAAATGTTTGATTCAATATGCTGTCTATAGCTTGTCTTATGTATTTTTCTCCATTATACACCGGCATTATAATTGTGATTCTAGCCATTTTATATCATCCTCTCAAATACATCAAAATAGTCATCCTGATTACATTTTTCTTTAATAATATGCATACTGTTTTCCCCAAATTTTTCAAGTTTATCTCTGTCATCTTCCAACAATTTAATTCCATCAATAAGCTTTTCTATGTTCTGTACCTCACTGATATATCCATTTGTGCCATCTGTCACAAATTCATCTACACCACTGACATTTGTAACAACAGGTACAACTCCCAATGCCATAGCTTCAAGCATTGATACACTTGCCCCTTCAAAATCTGATGTACTCAGGAATATGTCCTTGTCATTCCAAAATTCCTGCATTTTTTCTCTAGGAATCTTCCCAAGTATTTTTACATTATTTTTATCCTTAATAATCCCTTCTTTCATCTTTTCAAAGTAACTTCCATCTCCAGCTATCTCTATTTCAAAATTAACCTTTTCCTCATTAAGCCTATTTATAAGTTTCACAAGAAGGTCAACTCTTTTTTGTGCTTTGCTTATTCTTGCTGCAAAACCAATTCTTATAGGTTTGCTCTTATCTTTTTGATATAAATGTTTATTCACCTCAAATTTTACAGGCGTTTCTTTATAAGCCACTTTTTTTGCATCAACATTATATTCTTCTATAAAAGTTTTACATATTTTTTTGCTCACACCAAATATAATATCCGTATCTTTTTCCATAAACTTTTGTCGTCTGTATAACACTTTCTTATCATTATGTATTATGGAAATAAGTTTTAATTTTTCCGGATACATTCTTTTAACAAGAATCGCTGCAATCATAACCTGACTCTGCCAGTTTGATATAACTGTACATGGAAGTTTTTTTATGAGTTTATCTATAGTCTCCTGTATGGATTCTTTATATCTTTCATAATCATAATTTATTTCTGTTGATACTTCTTTCAAATCTTCTGGTATGCTCTGTACCTGTTCTCTAAGCCATAAACTGACATTATATTTTCTATTTTTCAACCCTCTTGTCAACATCATTGCCCATGTTTCAATTCCACCAAGACAAATTCCTGCATCTGCAAGTTCAATTATTACATTTTTCTTCGATGTTTTCTTTTCTATATCTTTTATATAATATTTTTCATACTCTGACTTGTTTTTATCAAAATAGTCAAATATACATTCTTCCTTTAATATTATTCTATTAAGAATTCCCCATTCTGAAAGCTGCTGTTCTATTTCATCTTGATAATCACTGGCAATAAGTATTCTATCTGTGGTATCTTTTAATACTTCCGGACTCTTAACTTCTTTTTCTTCTACTATTTTACCCCATTTATTTTTGTCATTATCTACAAAATATTGAAAATCTATATCTAAATTTCTTAGCGTGTGTGCAACTTTTATTGCACCTCCTGAAGCACCAAATATCACAATATTTTCCATTCTATTCTCCATTCTTGTTTAAATTTATATGTGTGCAATTCTACATTTTTACATTAATTTTAATCTAATATTTTATACAGAATATATCTTTGCTTTCCTGTCAGTCCTGCTATACTTTTCTTTTATAAATTCACTTATCTCACTTATAGAGAACAAAGATGTGACTATATAGGTATCATTTCCTTTTTCCATGGCTTCATCAAGTCCCATAACTGGGATTCCTTCTTTTTTGGTTCCCCATATTGACTCTTTTCTGTCTATAAAAGCATTTACCTTTATATGGTAAAGACAGCATATAAAATAAAATTGTCTGCCATTCTCGCCAGCTCCATAAAGCGAAACTTCAGTAACTCCGTCTGATTGAACCTTTTCTACCAC
>ULNF01012571.1_pt1 | contig 9709 bp, 5 predicted proteins | sample 1951851 | NCBI WGS metagenome assembly ULNF01 (sample SAMEA4835570, study PRJEB28245) | human gut metagenome | biome: gut microbiome; material: fecal sample | place: Denmark | collected 2008 | reverse complement strand
CGTGCCTTTTTTTGGAGGAAATGATGATGGAGTTTATTCCGAATCCACATAAGATCGAACACCCTGCAGGGATTCATATGCTGGACAATCAGAGCCGAATCACCCTGTGGCAGACCGAACCCGCCGCGTTGCTTTATGCACAGATGCTGCAGGGCTGCCTGCGGGAGTACGCCGGGCTGGAAGTGCCGTTCACCCGCGGTAAGCCCCGGGCAGGTGACGCCGTACTTACGGTGGATACCGCCCTGCCGCAAAACCGTTACACGCTGAGCATTATGCCGGAATGCATCACGCTGAAAGCCGGCAGCGATGAAGCACTCTGCAACGGTGTGCAGACACTGTGCCAGTATATTGAACAGCACGGAGCCGTACTGCCCGCACTGGAAATTGAGGACTGGCCCGATCTTGCCAACAGAGGCTATTATCAGGACTGCTCCCGCGGACGTGTCCCGAAGCTGGACTACCTGAAACAGGTGGCAGATATTCTCTGCCGCTACAAGATCAACCAATGGCAGCTTTATATTGAGCACACCTATCTTTTCCGTGACCTGAGCGAAGCATGGCGTGAGGATACGCCGCTGACCGCGCAGGAGATCATGGAGCTGGATGATTACTGCGCAGTCCGGCACATTGAACTCGTTCCTTCCTTGTCTACCTTCGGGCATATGTACCGTATTCTCAGCACAAAAACCTGTTGCGACCTCTGCGAGCTGCCTGACTCGGAAAAGATTCCGTTCAGTTATACCTATGCAGGGAATCACCATACCCTGAACGTATCCAATCCCGATGCGCTGGGGTTTGTAAAAGGGCTGATTGACGAATACCGCCCGCTTTTCCGCAGCAGCAAATTCAATATCTGTGATGACGAAACGTTCGATTTGGGCAAGGGGCGCAGCAAGGCACTCGCCGAGGAGCAGAGCGAGCGCAGCCTGTATCTCAGCCATGTGAAGGCGCTGTGCGAATATCTTGTTGCGCAGGGGGTAACACCGCAGTTCTGGGGGGACATCATGTGGCGCTTCCCGGAAAGCTGTGCCGAGCTGCCCAAGGAAACCATCTGCCTGAACTGGGGCTATCTGCCGCATCAGCGGGAAAATGAGATCCGGGATATTGCCGCCAGCGGGATTACGCAGTACGCCTGCCCCGGCGTCTGTGGCTGGAACCGTTGGATGCCTCTGATGTACAATTCTTACCTGAATATCCGTACCATGTGCCACCATGCACACAAGTACAACGCCATCGGCCTTTTGAACACGGACTGGGGCGATTATGGTCATGTCAATGACCCGCGCCTGACGATTCCGGGCATCCTGTACGGCGCAGCGTTCGGTTGGAATGCAGAGCCTGTGGAATTTGACGAGCTGAACGAAGCGGTTTCCCGCCTGTATTACGGCGATACCACCGGGCAATTTGCCGGTCTGATGGCAAAGCTGCAGGATTATGAAGTTTTTGACTGGCGGAATACCGTCAACTGGATAGAATGTGATGAGAAAACCCGCGCCGAGATCCTTTCCGAGGTGGACTTTACAAGGATTGACGATGCCAACCGCGCCGTAGAAAAGGCAAAGGCAGATATCCTTGCAGCCGCGGTAAACCTTCCTGCCGGCAAAAAGCAGATTGTACAGGTACTCTGCCAGACGGCAGACATCATTGTGCTGTGGAACCGTATTGGCGCATGGCTCAATGCAGGCTGCCCGCACGGCCCCGAAGCAGATGCCATGGCAGCTGCGCTGGAACACTGGCTGCAGCGCTACCGTGCGCAGTGGCGTCAGGTCAGCAAAGAAAGCAGCCTGTCGGTTCTGACAAACCTAATCTGCCGTTACGCGGATCTTCTCCGCGGACGCGCTTACGGAACCGTGGAGGCGCCTGCCGGGAGGTAAGCCATGGGCTGGCTTTATCAGCTGTTTTTTCCTGCGCATACACCGACCGAAAATGAACTGGAAATGGGTCGCTACCGGATTATTGCCGAAGGCGCAGTGGCCGGCGTGATTTATGCCGTTGCCACCGGCAACTTTCTGGCCGGGTATTTGAGCAGCCTTGGGGCGTCCGTATCCTTATGCGCCGCAGCGGCCATGATACCGTCTTTCGGGTGCGTACTGCAGTTTTTCTCGCCCTTTGTGTTTGAACGGATGCACCACCGCAAACTGGCTATATGGCTTATGTGCGTGGTGTTCAGGCTTTCCATCAGCAGCATTCTGCTGGTACCGCTGGCTCTGCCGGACCCCGGTCATGCCCGCGCTGTGGTGCTGGTGCTTTATACCATCGGCTTTTTCTCTGCGGGGCTTGTTACGCCGGGGCTGGAACACATGGTTTTGGGCATCGCCCCCCAAGGCGGGCGCGGTCAGTTCTACGCCGTCAAGAGCATTATCGGAACCTGCGTTTCCAGCGCGGCAACACTTGCACTTGGTCGCGTACTGGATTATTATCTGGAACAGGGGCAGGGCTATACCGGCTTTCTTATCATCGGTATTGTCAGCCTGTCGCTTACTGTGGTGGATGCCGTTCTGCTTGCTTCGGTAAGAGAGAACCCGGTAAAATTCACCTCCAAAATGCGCCCGGCGGATATTCTGCGCCCAGTGCGCGACCCTGCTTACCGTCCATTGCTTTTTTACTGCATCATCGGCGGGCTGACTGGCGGCTTTGCTTCTCCGTTCCTTTCCGTGTATGAGCTGCGGGTGCTGGGGCTCAGCCACACCTTCATCACATCGGTGGGTGTCGTGTCCGCTGTTGTGGGCATGGCAGGCAGCTGGGTGTGGGGGCGGCTGGCCGACCGCACTGCGTGGAACTGCGTTATTTGGCTTACTGCATTCCTGAATCTTTCCTGCACGCTGGGCTGGTCCTTTGTGCGCCCTTCCTTTGCACATTTGGTTGCGCCGGTTCTGATTGTCGTTGCGGCGGGCTGTGCAGGCGGCGCATCACTGGCAAGCACAAACCTGCAATTTGCATTGAGTCCTGAAAGCGGCAAAACCGCTTACTTTGGCGTAACGGCTGCCATGAGCAGCATTGCCACCTGCACATCGGCCGCAGTGGGAACCGCCATCCAGCCCATGCTGGAAAAATCTATGGGGGACAGCTCAATTTCGCTGCTGTTTTTTGTGGCAGGCATCGGCGGTTTTGCCAACCTGATTATAAATGGGCGAAAATTGCCCTCTGTAACATAAAGGGAGAAAAAAGATGTACCCATACCAGAACCCGGATCTTTCGACAGAAGAGCGCATTAGCGACCTGATGAGCCGGATGACCCTTGAAGAAAAGATCCTGCAGACAGATCAGTATTATTCCGGCGATTTTACAACGCAGGACGAAAACGGCAAGGTTACCGCCGTGGATATGCAGCGGTTTGATGCACTGATGCAGCACAATAGTGTCGGCAGTGTGCAACTGCGCGGTATGACTGCTGCCCAAGCCAATGTTGTGCAGCGGTATGCCATAGAAAACACACGTCTTGGCATCCCATACCTTTTTAGCGAGGAAGCACTGCATGGGCTGATGACAAACAACGCAACCAGTTTTCCGCAGCAAATTGGTCTGGCGGCAAGCTTTGAGCCTGAACTCGGGCGCGAGATGGGACACGCCATTGCGGCAGAGTCCCGGGCTTGCGGGATTCACGAAACATACAGCCCCGTCATGGATCTGATTCGTGATCCACGGTATGGTCGCGCGGAAGAATCCTATGGTGAGGACACATACCTTTGTGCTGAGTTTGCACGCGAAACCGTATTGGGTATGCAGGGGACAGACCTGACGACACCGGACACCGTGGCTGCCGAACCCAAGCACTACGTCGGCTACGGCAACCCTGTGGGGGGACTGAACTGCGCCCCCTGCACCATGGGTCGGCACGATGTATTCAGCGACTGTCTGCCTGTCTTTGAAGCGGCTTTTGCGGACGGCAAAGCGTGCGACGCTATGTGCAGCTACAACTCCATCGACAGTATTCCGGTATCCATGGACCATGAGCTGTTAACGGATGTGCTGCGCGGGCAGTTTGGTATGCCGGGGTTTGTCCGCAGTGATCTGACGGCGGTTTCCCGCTTGTATGACTGGCACTTTATTGCCGAAACGCCGGAGGAGGCCATCCGCCTTGGGCTGGAAGCCGGTGTGGACTTGCAGCTTTACGACTTTCCGCATGATGTCTGGCAGAAAGCGATTGCCCACCTGATTGAAAGCGGTTCCATGAAGATGTCGGTGCTGGATACGGCGTGTCGGCGTGTGCTGCGTATGAAATTTGCACTGGGGTTGTTTGAAAATCCTTATACGGACGAAAAACGCGCCGATACAATCCTGCGCTGCCCGGAACATCTGGCTACCGCGGAAAAAATAGCAGAGAAATCCATCGTACTGCTCAAAAATGACGGCTTGCTGCCGCTTAGAAAAGACCTGCGCAGCGTGGCAGTCATCGGTCCGGCGGCTGATACGGTTTCTTACGGCGACTATACCGAAACACGCGGTCGTAAAGGCGGGGTTTCTGTGCTGGATGGAATCCGTGCTGCAGTCAGCCCCGAAACCGAGGTGCTGTATGAGCGCGGCTGCAACTTTCTGGGGCAGGCGCTGCACCCGTTTGATCCGTCCATGCTGCGCGATGAAAACGGCGAAGCCGGTCTGACAGGTCGCTATTATAACGGACCTGTGCCGCAGGGCGAACCGGTGCAGGTTCGCACGGATCGCACCGTCAACTTCAACTGGATTTTTGCACTGCCCCATCCGGAGCTTGATGCCAACTGCTTCAGCGTAGCATGGACAGGTTCGGTCATCATGCCGAAAACTATGGATGGTTGTATCGGTCTGAGCACGCAGGACAGTATGCGCCTGTACGTGGATGACAAACTGCTGATTGATGGCTGGGGCAAAGATAAAAGCGCTGACCAGGCACTGGATTTCCACTTTGAGGCCGGACGCACTTATAAAATCCGCATTGAGTTTGTCAATGACCGGCGGGGCGCCCGCGTGATTTTCGGGTACAGCGCCGGGTGGGAAAATTTCCCCGCCGCAGTAGAAGCTGCACGCAAAGCGGATGTCGCCATCCTTTGCATGGGCGACAACGAGGAGACCAGCGGCGAGAACTTTGACCGCACCGACCTGAACCTGCCCGGCAGACAGCTTGAGCTGGTACAGGCTGTTTATGCAACCGGAACCCCTGTGGTGCTGGTGCTGCAAAGCGGACGCCCCGTTACGGCGAATTGGGAAAACGATCATCTGCCTGCCATTCTGGAGGCGTGGTTCCCCGGTGAGCAGGGCGGCACCGCTATTGCAAAAACACTGTTTGGCGATGCAGCCCCGGGTGGACGGCTTCCCATCACATTCCCGCGCAGTGTCGGGCAGATTCCCTGCCATTACAGCCGGCGACCCGGCGGCGGAAAACGCTATGTGGAGATGGACTGGCTGCCGCTGTATCCGTTTGGCTACGGTCTGACCTACACAACATTTGCTTACCGCGATATGGCCCTGAGCCGCAGCGTGATCGACCCGCAGGACACGGTCACTGTCAGTGTCACGGTCACCAATACCGGCAAGTACACCGGCGATGCCGTGCCGCAGCTGTATGTGCGGGATATGTTCAGCTCCGTCGTAAAGCCGGAACGCCAGCTGGCAGCTTTCCGCCGCCTGACGCTTGCGCCCGGTGAAAGCCGTCGGGTGGAGCTGACCGTCGGACCAAAGCAGCTGCGTACCCTTGGCTCTGATTATGTATGGCGGGTAGAACCCGGAAAATTTGAACTGCAGCTTGGTGACAATGCAGAAAATATTCTGCTGCGAGCCGACCTGACCGTAGAGTAAAACAAGGAAGGAGAAACGGCATATGTTGTATCTGGGCGTTGATCTTGGCGGCACAAACATCAAGGCCGCACTTGTGAACAGCGAGGGCGATATTCTATGTGAAGCCAACACCCCCACAAACCTGCCGCGCCCGGCGAAAGCTGTCTGCGATGACATTGCAGCGCTGTGCCTGCAGCTGGCGGAGGGAAAGGACGTTGCAGGTGTTGGTATCGGGTGTCCGGGAACTGTGGACGGCGGAACTGTGTTGTACTCCAACAATCTGGATTGGCATGATTTTGCAATGGAGGAGTATCTGGCGCAAAAGACAGGTCTGCCGATTGCCGTTGGTAATGATGCAAATGTTGCCGCATTGGGCGAGGCTCTTGCGGGCTGCGCTAAAGGCGCACAGAGCAGTGTTGTCGTTACTTTGGGAACCGGCGTTGGTGCAGGCGTTGTACTGGATGGAAAACTGCTGACAGGCTACACCGGCGCCGCCTCCGAAGCCGGACATATGGTGATTCTTGATACAGCAGACGCCCCGCGCTGCACCTGCGGACGTCATGGATGCCTTGAGGCACTGGCCAGTGCCACCGCACTGATCCGCATGACAAAAGAAGCACGGCTTGCCCACCCGGAAAGTGCGCTGAACGTGCTGGCCGCAAAGCTGGAGGATGTAAACGGTCGCACGGCATTTGATGCCGCTGCGCAGGGGGATGCCGCCGCACAGCAGGTTGTGGATACCTACATTCATTATCTTGCGGTGGGCATTGCCAACCTGATCAACATCTTCTTCCCGGAAGTTATCGGGCTGTCCGGCGGTGTGGCCAACCAGGGTGAAAACCTGCTGAAGCCGCTGCGTGCCGCCGTGGAACCCATGGTGTTCGGACACGATTTTGCAAAAAAACATACCCGCATTACGACCTGCACACTGGGCTACCGCGCAGGGGTCATCGGTGCAGCCCTGCTGGCCAAAAGCCGCATGGAATGAGGATAATTAAGATGGACATCAAAAAAGAATATGAGCGATGGCTTGCTAATGCAACGGCAGATGCCGATGTTGCCGCCGAACTGAAAACGCTGGACGATGCCAAAATCGAGGATGCCTTCTACCGTGACCTTGCCTTTGGCACGGGTGGTCTGCGCGGCGTGATTGGTGCGGGCACCAACCGCATGAACATTTACACGGTAGCAAAAGCGTCGCAGGGATTGGCTGACTATCTGAAGAAAAACTTTGCAGAACCTTCTGTGGCAATCGGCTATGACAGCCGCATCAAGAGCGACGTGTTCGCAAAAGTCGCTGCTGGTGTTTTTGCAGCCAATGGGGTCAAGGTGAGTATCTGGCCTGTTCTGATGCCGGTGCCTACCGTGTCCTTTGCGACCCGTTATCTGCATACCTCTGCGGGTGTCATGGTCACCGCTTCCCATAACCCCAGCAAATACAACGGCTACAAGGTTTACGGCGCAGATGGCTGCCAGATTACGACCGAGGCAGCTGCCGAAATTCTGGCTGAAATCGAAAAGCTGGATATCTTTGCGGATGTAAAGTACAGCGATTTTGAGGCTGGTCTTGCAAATGGCAATGTCAAGTATATTCCGGATGAGGTCTACGCTGCCTTTGTAAATGAGGTCAAGAATCAGTCTGTCCTGTTTGGCGAAGAAGTCAACAAGAATGTGGCTATTGTTTACAGCCCACTGAACGGCACCGGTCTGAAGCCTGTGACCCGCACCCTGAAGGAGATGGGCTACACCAATATCACGGTGGTCAAGGCGCAGGAGCGGCCGGACGGAAACTTTCCGACCTGCCCGTACCCGAATCCGGAGATTAAAGAAGCTATGGCACTGGGCATGGAGTATGCCAAAAAGTGCAATGCGGATTTACTGCTTGCCACCGACCCCGACTGTGACCGTGTGGGCATCGCCGTCAAGAACAAGGCAGGGGAGTACGAGTTGCTGACGGGCAACCAGACAGGTATGCTGTTGCTGGATTACATTTGCAACCAGCGTGTCAAGCACGGCAAGATGCCCGCCGACCCGGTCATGGTTAAGACCATCGTGACGATGGATATGGGGGAACAGATTGCCACCCATTATGGCTTGCGGACAATCAATGTGCTGACGGGATTCAAGTTTATCGGTGAGCAGATTGGCAAGCTGGAAAAGCAGGGCAGGGCAGAAAGCTATGTGTTCGGCTTTGAGGAAAGCTACGGCTACCTGACCGGCTCCTACGTCCGCGATAAGGACGGTGTGGACGGTGCCTATATGATCTGCGAGATGTTCAGCTACTACGCCACCAAGGGCATCAGCCTGCTGGATAAGCTGGACGAGCTGTACAAGACCTATGGCTACTGCCTGAACACCCTGCACAGCTACGAGTTCGACGGCAGCGCCGGTTTTGCCAAGATGCAGAGCATTATGCAGGCATTCCGCGGCAATATCAAAGCGTTTGGCGGTAAGAAGGTTGTAAAGCTGCTGGATTATGCTTATGGTCTGGACGGGCTGCCCAAGTCCGATGTGCTAAAGTTCCTGCTGGAAGATAACTGCTCCATTGTCGTGCGTCCCTCCGGCACGGAGCCGAAACTGAAAATTTACATTTCTGTCTGTGCCGAAAACAGAGAAGCTGCTGAAAAGGTCGAATGTGAAATTGTGAAAGACGCCGAGAATTGGTTTGCTTAAAGTGGAAATTTTAGCGCCCTATGCTGAGCGCCATAACCTATTTTGGTGCGGCTGCGACCGCACGGGGCATCGGCGGCATAACCGAGGCTGGAATGCGGTGTTTGTACTCTGGCTGGGCATGACACAGTCAGCGTTTATTGTGTGCTATTTTTTGCGAGAACAGGAAACAGAAGATGCCTGAGTAAAAAATGAGATTTTGAGGTAAAGGAGATCCATATGAATATACTGAAATTGACTCCCAGCTGCAAGGATTATCTGTGGGGCGGCAGCCGCCTGCGCGGTGACTTTGGCATCAAGAGCGATCTGAACCCGCTGGCCGAGGCGTGGGTGCTTTCCTGCCACCCGGACGGTCCCAGCTATCTGGCGGACGGCACAACGCTGGCGGACTATGTGACCGCCCACCCGGGCTGCCTTGGCACCGACTGCGAGAAGTTTGAACAGTTCCCAATCCTGACAAAGTTCATTGACGCAAAGAACAATCTGTCCATTCAGGTACACCCCTCCAACGAGTACGCGCTGAAAAACGAGCATCAGTACGGCAAGACCGAAATGTGGTATGTGCTGGACTGTGAGCCGGGTGCCTTCCTGTACTATGGCTTTGACCATGAAATCTCCAAGGCGGAGTTTGAGGAGCGCATCAAGAATAACACCCTGACCGAGGTGTTGAACGCCGTGCCGGTGCACAAGGGTGACTGCTTCTTTATTCCGGCCGGCACGCTGCACGCCATTTGCAAGGGCATTGTCATTGCCGAGGTACAGCAGAACTCCAACGTGACCTACCGTGTGTACGATTACGGCCGTGTGGGGGCGGACGGCAAGCCACGCGCCCTGCACGTGGAGAAGGCGTTGGACGTGACCCTGCGCACCCCGCCTGTCAAGCATGACTTCGGCAACCATCTGGCGCAGGGTGAATATTTCACCGTGGATGCCAAGAACGGCGCGTTTGAGGACACAGCGGACGAGAAGAGCTTTGTTTCGCTGCTCGTCACAGACGGCGAGGGTGAGCTGACCTGCGGTGGTGAGACCGTGGTCGTCAAGAAAGGCGACAGCTTCTTCCTGCCCGCAGGCAGCGGCAGCTATGCCGTGCGCGGTACCTGTCAGACCTTGGTGACAAGGGTGTGAAGTAAGACTATTCGCTTGGCAGCGAACATCGGGATAGAAAAACACCGCAACTTAGAAATCAATCTGTGCTGGATACGCAAGCAAAACGGATGAAAGAGTTTATAAAAGCAAGCTGGTAAAGATACACATAATAATAGGTGAAGTAATATAAGGCAATACCGCATAG
>ULNF01011108.1_pt1 | contig 9777 bp, 9 predicted proteins | sample 1951851 | NCBI WGS metagenome assembly ULNF01 (sample SAMEA4835570, study PRJEB28245) | human gut metagenome | biome: gut microbiome; material: fecal sample | place: Denmark | collected 2008 | reverse complement strand
ACCGCAGTGCTGCGGCCCGTTCTCTCACGATTCTTGAAGAGGCTATGCGTCCATCTGGTGGCAGAAGTCCACGATGTGATGGAACATCTGTTCGACCGCCGGGGCCATCGCCGTGGGGCGCTGGACCGCCAGACCCACCACGCGGTCTTCCTCCGGCTCGATGGGGTAAATCTTGACGGCCGCGGTGCAGCTGCGCAGCAGCATCCGGGGCATGATGGAGATGCCAAGGCCCGCTTCCACCATCGCAATGTTGGACTGGTCATCGATGACATGGCAGCGGCGCTCTGTAGAGATGGAATATTTCTTGAGGAACTGGCGCATCTCGGCGTCGGTGGCGTCGCACTGGACGACGAAGCTCTGGCCGTTCATCAGCTCGGGGGTCATGATGCCGTTTGGCGGCTCGGGCCAGTCCTGCGGCACGATGCAGAGCAGCGGCTCCCGGAACAGCTCCGTCAGGTTGAACTCCTCCCGGCAGGTGGCGGACAGGAAAGCCAGATCCACCTGACCGGTGCGCAGCCACTCCTTCACATCATCGTAGGTGCCCTGATAGACCTCCACCTCGATCTGAGGGAAGCTGGCCATAAAACTCTTGAGGATCTGGGGCAGCAGGCCGGCGCAGACCGAGTTGAATGCACCCAGCTTCACCTTGCCCTTTTCCAGGCCGTTGAGGCGGGCGATGCTCTGCTGCAGGGCCTCGTCGCTGTTGAGCACCGCCCGGATGGACGGGTAGAGCGAGGCGCCGTAGCTGGTCATGGTCACGCCGTTTTTGCCGCGGTTAAATAAGGTAAAGCCCAGTTCTGCCTCCATCACCGCGATGGCGTGGCTGATGGCAGAGGGGGTCAGGTGCAGCTGCTGAGCCGCCTTGTTAAAGCTGCCCTGCCGCGCAACTGCATCGAAAATCTCGTAGGAAAACAGCGTCATGCCCCAAGCCTCCTTCCGTTTTTCAGTTCGGAGACGCCCGTTCTTCTGTGAATCTTTTTCACCTTGAGGATGCTATGCATCAATTTTCTTTTTGAGTGTACTATCCTATCTCCGCTTTGTCAAGCGTCCGGACCCCAATTTTGGACGTTGGACTAAATTTCTGCTCTTAAAACGCCATTTATCGGGTATATTTGCGCCCTTTCGGGACGGTTCTCGGTCATTTTCCACAAATTTTCCGGGCGGAAACTTCTCGGCTTCCGAAATTTCATCGTTCTCTTCTGGAAAGAGATTAGACATCCCCTGCCCAAGATGTTATCTTAATGGTGCAAAGAAACTTCACAGCAGACTTTGGGAGGAGGAAAAACAGTGGAAGTTGCGAAGCTTGGTCTGATTTTCTGCATCATTGTGGTGATCATTTGGTTGAAGTATCCGCTCTACCTTGCCATGACGGCCTTCCCGGACGAGGGCCTGCCCTTCCTCGCCATGCTGATGGGTGCGGTGTGGGCGGCCATGGAGCTTTCGCCCACCCACGTCTGTGCTTTTGTGGCGGCGGACTACTACCACACGACCTTCGCCGACCTTGTGGCAAAGACCCTGCCCTCGGGTGCCGGCTTCTATGTGAACCGCCTCGCTGCCGAGTGCGACCTGCTGGTGACGGAGGGCTTCATCGAGCCGCATTTCTTTGCGGGCTTTTTGGGTGGACGCAAGAGCATCCTGCCGGGCATCTGCGTAGAAAAGACCGTCAACGAGAACCACTCTTTTATCGCAATTTTCAAAAATAGTGCCTATCAAAACGGCATCTTTGCGATATGCAGTTTGCGGATGTTGCTTGTGCATTCAAAACGCAAACTGCTATAAGGCCATCTCCAGCCCATGGGCCAAGACAGGCGTCCTCAAGCACAACCCCATCCACGAGGACATGATTGCCGTCGCCACAGCCGAAGCCTGCTGTGCGGAGAGCGGCGTCATCATCATGTGCTGCTCCTGCATCGACGGCATGGGCGGCACCAATTTCGAAAAGCTCATCACCTTGGGCACCCCGGAGGCGATCGAGGCTTATCTCTCGCAGATCCCCCCAGACAAGACCATCCCGGAACAGTGGGCTATTTCCACCACCAAGGCTGTTGCCAGTTTCTGCCTGACCTCGACCGTGTCGCCGAAACGCTCATCTCGCTGGGCAAAAGCCCCAATGTGGCAGCGGTCTTGGTGGTGAGCCTCGGCTGCGAGGGCACCGACCACGAGCGGCTGACCGCTGAGATCCGCAAGACGGGGAAACCCGTCCGCATCATCCGCATTCAGGAACTGGGCGGTGTCAGCGCCGCCATCAAGGACACGCCGGGCCGCGAGCCAGAGATCTTGACCGGCATGGCCGCCACCGGTGCACAGTTTATGATGTTCTCTACCGGCCGCGGCGCGCCGCAGGGCTTTCCTACCATGCCCGTCCTGAAAGTGTGCGGCAACCCCAACACCTACGAGCGGATGTCGCACGATATGGACATCAACGCCGGCCGTATCATCACCGGCGAAAAGAGCATCGAGGAGGTAGGCGAGGAAGCCTTTTCCGCCATTCTCGACCTGCTCTCCGGCAAGCAGACCAAAAATGAGACCCTCGGCTATCACAGTTCCATCGATATTTACACTCTTGGCCCGGTCATCTGATCCACAACCGCCCAAGAAATCTCCTCCTATTTCTCCTGTTCGGGCATAACACCCGAAAGCAGCGGGGCCGCTGCAAAATGATAAATACCCCCAATACTGGACACTCGGCATTGGGGATATTTACTACAAAAATTTTCAGATTTGTCGCATTTTCCGGCCCATTTTCAGCATATAAAAACAGAAAAGCCCACGATTTACGCCGCATTTTCAACGGTCAATCGTGGGTTTTCTTTGGTGCGCTCGAGGGAACTCGAATCCCTGGCCCTCTGATTAAAAGAATCCGAGGTGCATCATTTGTCAATTTCCGAATTTGCGCAGAATCGTTATATTTTATTTATCATCGTTATTTTATTATTGTAATTCTCTGCATTATTTGCATACAGTGTAATGCTTTGCAACGGTTATCCAGTAGTTCAGGTGTGCAAAAAGTGTGCAAAAATGTGCAGACGGGCAAAACGAAGCCCAATGGACAAATCAATCATCGGTTTTATGGCAGGGTTTAGGACATCCGAATAGACACCTTTTAGTATAGAAATGAGGTTTCCCATGAACAAACTACTTTCCTGCCGCTTCAATATGGACACCAACCGGGTAGAAGCCCGGTTCGCAGATGGCTCCACCGTTGCCATCGACTGCACCGCTATCGAAGACGAGTATGGCGATACCCCGGCACAGCGGGCGGAACTGGATTGGCTGCTCTACAACAAGCCCTTGGAGTACGCCCAGCTTGTGCTGGGTGGGGAGATGGGGCATTATCTTTCCCTCGGCTGCGACCATGGCAGACTGGAAGATTGATGATTCAGCAGCTGTTCGCAAAAAATTAAAGAATCATCTTTACAAAGGCCATTGCTATTTGCGCCCAAATCGAATATAATATAGATAGGAAAGCGGACGTCACTCCGCTGGTGTGGCTGACACCTAAAATCCGATCTGATGCAGGACGTAAGGGCCTGAGGCTGGCGGGCAGCGATAAAACCCGAAAGCGATGCAGGACATAGGGGCCTGAGGTTGGCGGACAACGATAAAATCAGTCGCAAGGGACATCGGACAGCACCACGGTGTTGTAGGTGTCCCTTTTATTTTGTAAAAATGCAAAGGAGCGCAGAATCAACCATGACGAAAAAGGAAGCATTGTCCATCGTTTTTTCCTGTGCGCCATTGTACAAAGAAAATCTGGTGGACAGAAGCCTGCTGTTCATCACCACCGACAAGCACAAGAATGTTCATTGTCTGGAAGTTACGTTTGATATTGGCAACTTCCTGCACATGACAGGCTTCAAGCTGCGGAAACCCGGCATCAACGCTCGGCACTTTTTCAATCTGTGCTATGACAAGCGTCTGACCGAAGCAGACTTCGAGTTTTCCACAGATGGAACCACCGAAATGAAAATGCGGGTTCTGCCCAGCCTGATGAAGAAGAACCTCTCCGCAAAAATGCTGGGCGATTACAACATGAGCCAGCCTAAGCTGTACACTGACAAAATCGCTGGATCCCTCAGTGCCTGCATGGGGTTTGTCCGGGATGGCGGTGAAGGTCGTTTCGTTCCCAACACAGTGCTGGAAGGCGACATCCGAACCAAGGTAAAGGCTGCTGACCGAATTATTGCTACATATCGCAAGAGCCGCAGCGAGGAGCAGTATTCGGAGATTGTGTTCACTGCCAAGAAGGTAGAATGGGGAAAGATTGTTCTTCCCGATGAATATAGTTATCTTGTCTTACCTGAATAACAAAAGAATGCCCGCCCACCTGTGGAGGTTTCTCTCCACGGTGAGCGGGCATTTTGCGTTTTCTTTCGATTCATCGAATCTATTCGGCTTGTGGTTTTCGCTCAACCCATAGTTTGGCTCCACAACAGGCTGATGCCGAACCAGTCCACTGCTTCAACGCCACCGATAGCTGGTCATGCCGCTATCCTCTAAGGGTATTATACATCATCGATGTAACATTGCAAGGAAAAATATTTGCATATTATAGCAAATGGCCACCTACTGCACTGGCTAGTACGGCAGGTGGCCATTCCTTCTTCATTTCCTTCTTACAAACTGAACCGGTCAGGTCAAATCTTCACCATTGGAAGCAATGACTTTTTTATACCAGTAGAAACTGTCCTTACGGTAACGATCACGGGTGCCGTTACCTTCACTGTCCAAGTCCACATACACAAAACCATAGCGTTTTTTCATCTCGCCTGTGGAAGCCGAAATCAAATCAATGCAGCCCCACGGCGTATAAGCACGCAGGTCTACGCCATCCTCGTTGATAGCCTTTTTCATGGCTTGAATATGGCCACGCAGATAATCAATGCGGTATGGGTCATGCACGGTGCCATCCGGTTCCAGCGTATCCACAGCACCCAGACCATTTTCCACAACCATCAACGGCACCTGATAGCGGCCATAGACCTCGTTCAAATAATAGCGCAAACCGTCCGGATCCATGCCCCAACCCCAGTCAGAATAATGGATGTAAGGGTTCTTTGCCCCAAGTGTCAAATTTCCTGCTCCATCCATTTCCACATTTTTATGGGTAGTAACACAGCTGGTGGAATAATAGCTGAAACTATAAAAATCCACCTTGCCTGCCAGCAAGTCAGATTTGTCCTGCTCTGTAATATCCAACGTCACACCATCAGCATCCCATAGACGCTTGGCAAAAAACGGGTAAGCACCTCGTACCATCACGTCACCGCAATAGTAATTCATCATTTGCCGATCCTGCTGTGTGAAAAGCTGATCCTTCGGGTCACAGGTCAACGGATAATTACAGCCACCGGCACTCATGCAGCCTACTTTATAGTTAGGGCTTACAGTATGGGCATACTGCACTGCATGGGCACTGGCTATAAACTGGTGGTGCAGCTTAATATAGGCCGATGCAGCCAGTTCCTTTGGACAATCAGGAATGACTTTCAATAGCAGCAACGGACAATTGATTTCGTTAAAGGTCAGCCAGTATTTGACTTCATTTTTGTACTCGTCCAGAATTGTCTTTGCATACTTATCGAATAACGCGATCGTATTGCGGTTTTCCCAACCGCCCAACTCTTCTTCAATATACAGAGGAGTATCGTTATGGCAAATCGTTACAAGTGGCTCGATATTGTATTTTTTCAGTTCAGCAAAAACTTTATGGTAGAACTCCAAACCTGCCTGATTGGGTTTCTCCTCGGTTCCTTTGGGATAAATACGGCTCCAGCTGATGGACATACGGAACATCGTATAGCCCATCTCTGCCAATAAAGCAATATCTTCTTTATAGCGGTGGTAAAAATCCACAGCTTGCTGATTGGGATAATAGTATCCATCTGCCACCACTGGCTTTGCTCCAATCGGACGTATCGCCATCTGTGGACAAGCCTTAATATCACCATTGGGAAGCTGATAGGTTATCAAACGTGGTGTTTTTGCTGTACCTGCCGTAGTAACATCCGTCATAACCGGACCACGGCCATCAGCATCCCAGCCACCCTCATACTGGTTAGCAGCAGTTGCGCCACCCCAAAAAAATCCCTTTGGAAATGTGCTCACGTCTGTATCCCCCTTTATTTTAATGCAGTAAGCAGTGGAGCACCGGCCTTTACTGAACCGGAAGCCATCTCTATCACATCTGCATAATCATCGGCGTTGGTTACAAGAACAGGCGTTTCCAGAGAATATCCTTTTTCATGAATGGAATTGATATCTACTTCCAGCAACTTATCACCTTTTTTTACAGTATCACCCTGTTTGACAAAGGCCTTGAATCCTTCACCGTCCAATCTTACGGTATTCATCCCGATATGAATGAGCACATTGCAGCCTGTTTTATCGGTCAGGGCAATAGCATGACGGGTAGAAAACAGATTTTCTACCACACCGTCAAAAGGAGCCATCACAATGCCGTTTTCCGGCACGATGACCACGCCTTTGCCCAGCACCTCGGTGGAGAATGCCTCATCACTACATTCACCCAGCGGCTTAACGGTGCCAGACAGGGGAGCTGCAATTTCCACTTTCTGAAGAGCCATTGCGGACTTTTCAGTTCGAGGGGCACTCTTTTTTTGATTCTTTTCCCCTTGTTCTGTCAGAATATTTTCACTGGTGCCATCCTCATCTTTATAAGTAAACCAAGCCATCACAAAACTGAAACCAAAGGCAACGGCTACCATCAAAATAATGCCCACAAAATTCGTTGCACCATTAGGATTAATCATTCCCAGCAAGCCAATAACACCCATGCCCGCATAGCTATACAGAGTCAGGCCAGTGATTGCACCAACCGCAGAGCCTGCTGCTGCACCAATACAGGCAATGACGAACATTTTAATGCGCGGGAGGGTCACGCCATAGATAGCGGGTTCCGTCACACCAAAAATACCGGAGAAGAAAGCAGGCAGCGCGATATCTTTGAGCTTCTTGTCTTTGGTCTTAAGGCAGACAGCAAGTACAACACCTGTCTGGGCAAAGCATGGAATAAGAGTGCATACCAGCATTCTGACAGGATGACCCTGTAACAACTCCATAAACGGAACCATGCAGATTGCGCCATGAATACCAAACAGAACGAAAACCTGATACAATCCACCAAAGATAATGAATGCCACCAACGGAACTGTGTCAAAAATCACCGTAAGAACGACATTCAGAGCATTGCCGACCATGTTTGCCGCAGGTCCGACTAAAGAAAATCCCAGCGGCACAGCCACGGCTAAAGCAATAGCAGGAACCATAAAGGACTTAACTAATTTGGATACACGTTTTTCCAGCCATTTATAAAGAGGAATCGCAATTGCCATTGTAAAAACGACCGGCAGGAATGTAGAGGTGTATGTGGCATTGACCGTCATGCCAAAAAGGTTCAGGTCTACACCTTGAATTGTAGGATACAGCATTGCTGCTCCTACCAAAAATCCAAAGACTGGATCGATTGCAAACTTCTTAGCCAGATTCATGCCCAGCAACATCGGCATAAAATAGAAAATCGCATCACCAATAGCGTTGAACAGCTGATAATAACCGCTATCTGATGGCAACCCGCATAGAACGGCAATCGACAAAATGCCTTTGATAATGCCCGCAGCGCACATCAAATTCATCAGTGGAGCCATAGCCGCCATAACGATGTTGACTACCTGCATCAGCGGATTTTTCTTCTGAGCAGCGGATGCATCCGAAATTTTAACTTGACCACTGTCTCCGGCATCCACGCCAAGTACTTCACACACATCCAGATAGACATCGTGAACGTGCTCACCGATAACGACCATGTATTCTCCACCAGAATTAACGACCGATATTACGCCGTCCCGATTTTTCAGGTAGGCGGTATCTGCCTTTTTATCATCTGCCAGATTGAACCTCAGTCGTGTAAAACAGTGTCGCAGACCCGTCACATTTTCCTTGCCACCAACATGGGCAACGATATCTGCTGCCAGTTCTTTGTATTTACCCATTTTGTATCGTTCCTCCAATTAAGTTGTATTTGAAATTGAAGGTCAAGCCAACTTAATGTAACCATCCTTACCGTTCCAAATGGGTTATGTGTTTATCGTTCTATGCGCAAAAGCTGCACGACACCTCAACTGTTCTGTCCTCCTTTCTCAGGTGTTTTTTCGAGCGGCATTTTGGAGCCTTTATTGACCACCAGCCGGATGTGGATTGTCAGATACATTCGTTCTTCTTCCAGCAGCTGATAGTGGTATTTGCGAGATAGATAGTCACCAATTTTACAAGCGCAGCGATAGGCTTCCTCATACTTTGCGAAAATGATTTCGGCTAAGTCTGTGCTGGAATTATCCTCGTATTGCTCTTGTCTGAGCACTCGGCGCGCAAAGTATTTTAGATGTGTGATAAACCGATAATAGTAGCTGGAGTCTGCATCCATCTCAATACGGAAGTACACACGTACGATATTACATATATCCTCAATGATTTTTGTAATGGCAAAAGTTTCTTCCATTGTGGAATCATCTGTTTCACCATTGGCAATATGCATAGCGATAAAGGCGGCTTCACTCTCTGGCAGGCGCACCTTGAATTGGCTTTCCACTATGTCCAGCGCCATCAGGCCGACTTCATATTCTTTCTGATAAAAACGCTTGATTTCCCATGTAAGGCTATTTGCAATTGGAGTTCCTTCCAGAAAACGCTGGATGGCATAAAAGAGATGGTCTGCCAAAGATACCGCCATAACCGGATTGAGCTTCATATTCAGACTGACATTAGCTGCTTCCACGATATGCTGCGCCAGCAGAAGATACTCTTCCGGTAATGCTTCCAATGTTCGTCTGATTTGTTCAAAGCTCTGATCACCTTCTTTGACGTAGACAGTTTCCACCAATTTATCATCTACATTATCGCCAGGACGTTTTTTATAGCCAATCCCTTTGCCACAAACAATTTGCTCTTTACCCTTTTCATCCAGAACAACAAGCGCATTGTTGGTCAAAATCCGGCAAATCCGCATTTTGCATTCCTCCAAAAAAATAGACCCGTCCACAAACACTTCTCCCAGCATTTGCAAACAGGTCAAGCTCACCACAAGAGGTGATCACCATCCTAATTTCGAGGTTAGTATAGCAGATTTCAAATACTCTTTCAAGTCAACCTTCAAAAAATCGTCATATCGTGCAATAGTAAAAATGAATTTTGTGAAGAATGCCCGCAACTAATCATATAAGTCCTACTATCACCGCTTTACCGCAATAAATTTTGCAAAACCATCTTGACGCCCCCAACAATCCATGATACCCTCTATCGCAAATCTCGCCGTGTTAGCCGTAAATGACTGCACGGTGTGGGTTTATTCCCCATGAAGATTTTTACCGCCCCGCAACACACCCGATTCATTTTGCCGCCGATTCACCCGACAAAATCCATCGCTTGTACTGCGTGGGCGGTATTTTTCTTTTTTGCACTTGACGTATCATCGCGCTTGTGCTATTATATCGCTAAAATATATCTCAATTTCTTGAGTTATATTTTGATGCACGCACCTTGAATCCTTCATAAGCCGTCCGAACAGCGATACTGTGCCATGACCTGCCTTGAAAGCAGCGAGCCAGAGAAATACGCCGCTACAAAACAGGGGCAGGAACTGCGTTCGGTGTGAACGGTGACCAGAGCAGGGGCGACCGGTGTGCTTTGCACATTGGGCTTGCGTTCTCGTCAATGTGCTGCGCGGTTCGCTCACTGGAATTTTCAGTGTTGCACGGAAAA
>ULNF01000850.1_pt1 | contig 9796 bp, 10 predicted proteins | sample 1951851 | NCBI WGS metagenome assembly ULNF01 (sample SAMEA4835570, study PRJEB28245) | human gut metagenome | biome: gut microbiome; material: fecal sample | place: Denmark | collected 2008 | reverse complement strand
GAAAGAGTGAATCGGTGTTGTACTGATTCACTCTTTCCTTTTGTCAGAAAGGAAGTGTATCAGCAATGAGAACAGAAAGCTTTACCATGGAAACAACTATTGTAACATCGGAAGATGGAGCACATACTTTTGAAATTAAAAGAACATGGGCGAATGGAGAAAAAGGAAAAGCCCTTGTCATAGAACTTTACCCGACTTTGGATTTGGAGCATAAGGAGAATTTTGATTTAAGTACCATGCATCTGATCAATCATGTAAAAGAACTGGGATGGTGTGAAGTCCGTATCATCAATCTGTTTTCCAAAGTATTTTCCTATAAGCCATCATCACAGAGATTAGCAATAGATATTGAGAATCAGGCATACATAGAGGAAATGTTAGAGGAAGCTGAAATAAAAGAATATGACATTGTAATCTGTTGGGGCAGTACATTACAGCAGAATAAAGCAACACAGGAAATGAAAAAAGAAATCCTTACCATGATTGAATCCAAAGGACTTGCAAAACAGACAAAAGAGATTACAGTGGATACTTTTATTACCAGTCAGGGATTAAGTCCGCATCCATTGTATTTAGGCTTGCGTCACGCAAAGGAAAGATGGCTTTTGCAGGAGTTTGATATTACGGCAGAGTTAAAGAAACTTACTAAGGATGAAAAGTCAAAAAGCAGTAAAAAGAAAACAGAGCGTAAGAAAAAACAAGTAACAGAGCAGGAGGTAACAGCAGATGAATAATACAAATGAAATGTATTACCGAATATTTAATCAGTTGGATGCAGAAGTATTTACAGATACCGTATTGGAGCAGGGGCAACAGATAATCGGAGAACGGTTAAAAGAGATTGTAAGTATCTTAGATGAAAACTACGGAAGTCATAGAAAGAGCTTTGACATGGGAGGTTTTGTATTGTTCTTTCCAACGGAAGAAAGTTATAAAAAGCTGATAGATAAGATTATGGAGTTTTACCATCTGCAGAACAATCTTTGTGAGTATGAGGAAATCATAGGAGAAAGAGCCATTAACAATGTAGAATGGCATGAAAAGTTGTGGATGTTAAGCAGTGATGATGCAATTACCATAATCTATCCAACGGAGGTAAGTGTCAATGCATGAAGGATATTTTGGAGAAGGAAAGAAAAGATACGAAACAAAGGGAATCAATCAGGAGATTCCCATAGAGTACCGCTTTTTAATGTGGGAAATGATAGAGGCATTAAAGATACCTAAAGATTATTTACAGATATTCAATCTGCGTATTGTAACCGATGCGTCAGGGAATAAGGTACAAAACATTATTCACATGCAGGAAGAGCCTGAATACAGGGAAGAATACACTTTTCCTATCATCAGTAATGGAGTGGCAGGTAAAGTTTATGTCATAGACGATGGTGGAGACTATGTAACTATGCTGTGGGCGGATGAATATTAAAAGAAAATTAGAAAGAAGGATATATCATGGAGATAAGAACAAAGGAAGAATTAAAAAGGGCACAACAGGAAGGTGCTGAGGAGATTGTAGTAGTTGGAAAACTGGCAAGTCAGCTGTACGCTGCAAGAAAAATAAAAACATTAAGCAAGGCTTCTTTAGGCATCATTACATCGACATTAGGTATAGGAGCATTAGCGGCTCTGCCTACAGGCGGTCTGTCACTGGGAATCAGTGGATTGGCAGTAGCACCTTTGGCAGCTGCAACAGGATTGTCCGCAAAAGCACTTCTGTTAATCGGTGCAGTAGGTGTAACATTCATCATCACCTTAATACAAGGCTATGATACATGGGAATATGACTTTAAGCGTCAGAAGTTAAAACTGTCAAAAGCAAAGAGATAATCAGAGAGGAATGAGAACAATGGTAAATCAGATGGAATTAGCAAGGGTTGAGATACATCAGGGAAAGATTGTAGCAATGAAAAAGTGGTGTAATAACTGTAAAAGGTTCTACTACTGGGATCCGGAGGTGCAGTTCTTAAACTACTGCCCCAGCTGTCACGGCATCAAGAGAATAAAAAAGCATAATCGCATCCAGCAGTACCTCAAACGGTGGCGGCATCACCACAGAAACAGAGGGATTCGTAACAATTCCTGAAACAATCGAAAAATCAGGGCTTTCCAAAGTCCGTCAGGGGCAACTCCTCACCGCAGGGGCTGCCCTTTTTCTGAAAATCCCCGCATTTCTCCCGGCACAAAACCCCATACTACCCCAAATGCGGCACCTTAATTTTTTTTGCATTCTGCACTTTCGACACGCCAAAATTTCGCACCTCTGAGCAACAGTGGCACATCCACCACGGCACCTAAAAACAAAATTGCTGGGCTGTTTAAGGGTACAGTGCTAAAAGCGAAAATAGGGCGAATTACGAAGGGGCAGATTCTAAGGAGGGAATATAGGGTGTGTCAGTGTTGGAATGGGGACGTGGATTCGTGGTTTTTATACAATAAGGTATATTTTTTTGACAATATCTGCTAAAATAAAGAAAAAATGGGAGGTTAGGTATGGATAAAGATAGAAAAAGAGATATGACGACTAGTGAAATGAATATTATAGAAAGTCAAAGGGGACATGCGTTTAGAAAGACCGAGCTAATTCGTTTATTAGAAACGGTTCTAAATAAGACATTAGGAGAAGTTGATACAAATCATGTGTTTGATAAGACAATAGGAAAACCTAAAATTACTGGAATAGCGGGAGATGTTATAGAACAATCTGTATTGGGGTTTCCAGCTGACAATAAGCAAAGACCTGACTTATTTGTTGATGGTATAGATATAGAATTGAAAACAACTGGAATTAGATATACTAAAAAAGGGAAAAAGCAGTATGAAGCAAAAGAACCGATGTCGATAACAGCAGTTTCTCCTGATAAAATAGTATATGAGGAGTTTGAAAATTCAAATTTTTGGCATAAATTAGAGCGTATGTTACTTGTATATTATCATTATTCAGCTGAAAAAACAGTTAATGCAGCTGATTATGCTAATTTTTATATTAAGGGATACGAATTTCATGAGTTTGATGAAAAAGATACTATGAGATTAAAGAATGACTGGGAAATTGTTAGAAATTTTATTCGAGAGTTACAAGATAATTATGATGAACCAGAGAAGGAATATCCCCGCATTTCATCTGAGTTAAGAAATAAGTTGGTATGTATTGATACGGCACCAAAGTGGCCGCATCCACCAAGATTTAGATTGAAAAGACAGTTTTTGTCAAATATTATTCAAAAGCATTTTGGTGGAGAGTTACAGCAGTTACCAGATATGTACAATAGTTATGCGGATGTAGATAGAAAATGTCATGATATAACTATTATAACAAGGGGAAAAACAGTTTCAGATTTGCTTGAGTATTATTCTGTAGAGTATTCAAAAGTATCAAAGTCAGTTATAGAAAGAATAGTTGTTAGAATGTTTGGTGGAACAGCGAAAAAATTAAACAAGATAGAAATGTTCCAGAGTTTTGGAATGATAGGAAAAAGTGTTGTGTTGACAACTACGGGTGCTAGAACAGAAGATATGAAGCTGTTCCGAATTGATTTTGATGAGTGGACGGACGAGAATATTCAATTTGAAGATTCATTTATATATGATTATTTCGCTAATCATCAGTTTCTTTACATGGTATTTGAGGAACCATCGACAGAAGCACAATTGTCCGAAAATAAATTTTTAGGATTTAAAAGAGTAGATTTTGATGATAATTTTTTAGAAAATGAAGTAAAGAAGGTATGGCTAGAGGTTCGACGTCTGATAAAAGATAATCTTTTAAAAGAGACAATGGACTATAAGGATGGAAAACCAGTAGTTAATGCGAATGGCGTAATTAAATCATCGGTTAACTTTCCGAAGTCAAGAGACTATAATGTGTTTGTGCGTGGTAGCAGTACGGATTCGGGATACAAGAATGAGATTGTGAATGGAATTCGTATGTACAGACAGTATATATGGATTAAAGGCTCATATATTGCTCGGATTTTGCAAGAAAAAGATTATCTATAGGTTGATCTTTTTCTGACAATCTGTTATAATAGTGGCAGTTTTTAGAATAGGAGTAAATACAATGAGAAAAACTGTGTGTGAATTGTTTGCTGGTGTAGGCGGATTCCGTTGTGGACTAAACTCAATTAAAACAATTGAGGATACTAATAAAAAGGAAAAATGGGAGACTGTATGGTTTAGCCAATGGGAGCCTGGAAAGGTAAAGCAATGGGCACACGACTGTTATGTTAATCATTTTGGTGTATCACTTGATTTAGAAGGAAATGATACGACCAATATGGATATAGCTGAAGTAGACAAGAAGAAGATACCTAATCATAATTTGCTTGTAGGTGGCTTTCCGTGCCAAGATTACTCAGTAGCACGTGGATTGAATGGGGAGCGAGGAATAGAGGGAAAAAAAGGGGTCTTGTGGTGGTCAATTAGAGATGTGCTAAATGAAAAAAAACCTGCATTTGTTTTGCTGGAAAATGTTGACAGATTGATAAAATCCCCTTCAAAACAAAGGGGTAGGGACTTTGCAATTATTCTTGCATGCTTAAATGAACAGGGATATTCTGTGGAATGGCGTATAATCAATGCAGCAGAATATGGACTTCAGCAAAGACGAAGAAGAACTTTTATTTTTGCATTTAAAAATGATACTAAATATGCAAAAAATCATAAACTAGGTGCTGTAGATTTGATAAACAAAGAAGGTTTTTTTGCGAGAGCTTTTCCTGTTGATGGAATTGAAGAAAAAGCATTGAAAAAGGTGCATTTACCTGAAGATATTGTAAAAATATCAGATGAATTTTCATATCTATTTGAAAATAGTGGTTATATGACTGAAGGAGAAGTTTATACTGTAAAGACACACCCAGTAAAAAAAACTCCAGTACCATTAGGTGACATATTGCAACAAGATGCAGATGATAAATATTATATTCCACAAGAAAGATTGTACTATACTGATGAAGCTGTTAAGTATAGTGATGAGATGGAGCGTGATTTGCCTAGAGAATCAAGACAGACGTGGCAATATTTGAAGGGAGGAAAAAAACGATTAAGAAAATCGCAGAATGGTCATGAATATGTGTATTCAGAAGGTCCAATACCAATGGTTGATGAGTGGGATGCACCAGCCAGAACAATGCTCACTAGTGAGGGGAGTTTTAATAGAAGTACACATATAGTAAGGGATAAATCAACTGGTAGAATTAGAATTTTGACTCCAATAGAGACAGAAAGAATACAGGGATTTCCTGATGATTGGACTAAGGAATGTTTGATTGACGGAGAAATTGTTCTAATGCCGGAAAGAACTCGTTATTTTTGTATGGGAAATGCATTAGTAGTGGGCTTGATTACAAAGATGGAACTTGTATTAGATGATATTTTTAAGAATGAATAAGATGCTGTAACCATAAAGCGAAAGAAGGTGTACTAGAGGAGATGAGTATTGTTGTTTCAAGTAAAATAACCGATAATATACGAGTAGACAAGCAAAACGATTTTTTAAAAAGGCAAAATTTATTGATGGAATATACAAAAAGTGGTATAGACTTTAATTATTTTGTGCAGAATATGTTAAATGAAAAGAAATTATCTGTTAAACATGTTCAAGATTTCTTTTTTGAAGACTTATTTTATGGATATCAAAGAGATACATATGTTTACAATGTTTGCGATTTTGAGAAACAGTATGTAACAGAAAATGAATTTTTAAAAAGAGTGCAACAATACTATTCTTATGTTGATAATAATAGATATAATGATATTATTAACATAATAGGTGATATTGAAGAAAAACAACTTGTTGCAATGAGGGTTTTTTATGGTTACGACATGAAATCAATAATAAAGGTTAAAATGATTTTTGGAAAAAAGAATCCAGTATATAAAAAAGGAGGAGTTAAGGATACGATTAGTTATATTCCTGTTGAGTGGGATATAGTTAAGCAACAAATAGTAATAAAGGTGGCTCCTAAAAGAAGACCTGTTAATTCTGAGTGTAAGCCAGAATATTTGAACAAATTTTTTTTGAAGAAAATGAAAGATATGTTTGAGATAAAAATACAATCATTTGAATCTATTCATAAGGAAACTATATGTGAAATGAGTAGAGATTTATATATGCAGATATATAATAAAATGGTTAGTAAGAAACCAGCGGGGATAGATGCATATGTAAAAGAAATATCAAGTGGATTAAATAATATATTAAAAATAGAGGCACTCGAACTCAAAGCTACAACGAATAATATTTTTAATATAGAAGATAACTTGAAAAAGAATATTGAAAATATAATGATGGCTGATGTAATGTATGAAATGAAAAATGGCAGTTATGAAGGAATACAAGGGGTTGTAACCTATTTGAAATTTAAGGATGGAAAGCACATTAGTGCACGATTAAAAGGAGAAAATTGTTGTGATCCAATATTTGACTCTGAAACATATATGGCATTGAGATCGGCTATAGAAAATGCTCAGCAAATACAGAGATTAGCTGTTGTTTGGTTAGAGGAATTTGACAAGTTGCGGGTTACATATGATGCAACAGATGATGAATGCCTTAATATCCATTTTTACAAAAATTTAAGTTCTGAGGAATTTGAATATGCATTACAGGAATACAGAGAGTATGAAAAAGGAATTAAAAACAAAGATGATAGCTTATTTGAAATGGAGAGTCAAGCACAATAACTTGGAAATAACTCATATTCAAATAGCAAAATACTTGGAAATTGATAATAGAAAAGCGGAAGACATTTTGCAAACAATGGTCGAAAGTGATTTCGTTAATCAGTACATTCAATTTAGATGTATTAAGTGTAAAGAAGTTCAGTATATAAAGAAGGAAAATATATTATATTGCTTAAATTGTGGACAGCAATATAGTATAAAAGATTTTCCGATTAAGAGGCAAAATATTTATATTATTAATAGAGAAAAAATGTTTTGTTTAAGAAGTGATCGAAAAACAGGATTAAAGGTGGTAGGAGAAAAAATGAAGAAAAAGGTATTTTTATCATATGCACATGAAGATGAGAAGTACAAATTAGAATTAGATAAGCATTTAACAGTTCAAAAGCGCAATGAAGTTATTGATACTTGGAATGATCGTAAATTAGTTGCTGGGTCAGAAATAGATGAAGAAATAAAAGAAGAGTTAAATAGTGCTGATATTATTATTTTAATTTTAAGTGCAGATTTTTTTGCATCTGCGTATTGTTATGACAAAGAGATGAAAAGGGCAATAGAAAGACATCAATGTGGAGAAGCAAGGATTATTCCGGTTATAGCTAGAAAATGTGATTGGTTAGATTCACCTTTAGGAAAAATAACGGCATTGCCAATAGATGGTAAGAGTATTGCAAGTTTTGAAGATAAAGATGACGCATATATGCAAATAGTGTTAGGCATAAAAGAAGCAATAAAAGAATTAGGATGAATAGACTGAATAAATGTTTATAATTTCTATAGAATTTTGTGGAATAGTGAATTTTATTTAGTCTAAAAGCATGTATGTTATATTTTAGTGATGTGTGATAAACTATATTTAATACAATGAAGTATATAATTATGATACATTGGGGGCTATTTCTGTAGAAATGCCGTTTAGCTTGGTTGATTAGAATAAAAATATATAGAAAAGAGAATTTATATTTCAAATAGGTTAATGAACAATTATTTAAATACACTATCTGAAGAATATATTGGAGATTTCTGAAGAATAGGTAGATGAAAGAATGAGTAAAGGATGCAAGAATAGCATATAGAGGAGGTTTATGGGGAGTTATGAAAAAAATATACTTAATTTTACTTTTGAGTAGTTGTATAATGTTTTGTGTTATGGGGTGTGAGCAAAGTGTACAATCAAAGATTAAGAAGGCTCAAGAGTTGCAAAAACAGGGAAATTATGATGAGGCTATTTCTGTTTTGTCAGAATCTGGTGATAATAAGGAAGTTAAAGAAATAATTAGACAATGCAAATATGGAATGGCGGAGAAATTATATTTGGAATGTAAATATGATGATTGTTTATTGGTGTTAAAAACGATAAAAGAAGATGAGCAAGAATCACAAAAATTAATAAATGAATATACCATTAAAATTGTAGAAAAGCTTTGCGAAGATAGTGACTATGAAAACGCTTGGAAATATTTACAGAATTCGAATTTAACGGAAAAAGATTCAGAAGAGATTAAATATAAAGTAGCATTAGGGTGTTATAATAAAAATAATTACAAATTGACAGAGAAAATCAGCGAAAAGAGTAATATTTATGCTCCGATTCATAAATTATATTTAAAATCACAAAAGAAACAATTGGAACAATACAGACGAAAAAAAGATTGTTTTGGTTTTTGTAATTATGCAGTGAAACATAAGGTATCATTAAAAGAAGAAATAGTTGGAGCATATTTGAAAAAAAATAAAAAATATTTTTGTACTTACATAAGTAAATTAAATGAAATGCATAGTTGGAAAAGGCTTGTTGATATGTATAAATTTTTGCATGATATACCAAAAGAAAGAATATATAGTGAATTAGTTAACATACAAGGTGTTTATTATTATACAGGTACAGAACAGTATAAAAGGAAAACTAAGGCACCTGAGTATGTGAAAATTGAAAATAAAAAAATCAAGATTTGTGGAAAAAAGTACAATTATAAAATTAAATTGGTTGAAAACAAATATCATGATTTAGAAAGCTATTTTGATGTAATAGGAACAAAATATGAAATTTCTTTGATAGAAGAGGGAGAAATCGATTTGACCAATAAGAATTTATCTTTGGGTGATGATGGTCATAGTATAGGCTGGTATAGAACGAATGAAGCAGTAATAAAAGATAAAGAGCGCATTAAAAGGGAGAAGTTGGAAAGGCAACAGGAACGAGCGAAAAGACAACAAGAATATGAAAATAATAAACCAAGAATTGGTATGACTAGAGAAGAAGTTGAAAAGTCTTCTTGGGGTAAGCCGAAAGATATTAATAAGACAACATTTGCTTGGGGAACTACTGAGCAATGGTGTTATAGTAACTATCGTTATATTTATTTTACAAATGGAATAGTGGAGGCTATTTCTGAATGAGAGAATGCTTAAGTTTAATTGTTGTTTGTATAATATCTGTGCTGAACTTAATAAAATTTTAAACTAGAAGTTAAACTATGTAAATAACAAAAAGAGAAAATGTATATAATGAAAATTCACTAGAATTTATTTTCGCAATGGAAAAGGCATTTCGATTGGCTACAAAGAATAGAAATACACATAAAAATACAGCAAATTCATAAACAAATAAGCGTGTTCTCTGTTAAGGTGTCCTTCGGAGGTACCCATCAGCACAGGCAGCAATTGCCGACAAGAGTAAATAAGAAGCAGTATGTTCACTGTTGCGATATAACGGTTACTCGTGATGATGTGAAAGCCTTTATGGCACAGCGTGATGAGTACACGAAAGCCAACGGATTTAAGGATATTACCGTTAAAGTATTTATCTGACATGCATACTATCAGCAAGGGAAAGTATTACACAATGCTTTCCCTTGTTTTGCGATAAAAGAAAGCAAAATTTGGGAATAAGTCTTAATTATTAAAATGGTTAAGATTTGTTCCCATTTTTTATTTTATAAAATATGCAAATCTGGAGGTGATGAAAATAGGATTTCTGAATATCTCAGATACAAGAAAGGAGATTCGGCACATGATCAAAAGACTAGAAAAAGATAAGCAATATAAGATTATTGAAGTATCTAATATCAAGTCGAATCAAAAAAATCCAAAGTACTGTCATGTATGT
>ULNF01012101.1_pt1 | contig 10008 bp, 6 predicted proteins | sample 1951851 | NCBI WGS metagenome assembly ULNF01 (sample SAMEA4835570, study PRJEB28245) | human gut metagenome | biome: gut microbiome; material: fecal sample | place: Denmark | collected 2008 | reverse complement strand
CATGCGGTAAAAATCACGGATCTCCTGTGGAATATCGATGTATGGGTTGGTATCATCGAGTTCCTGTTTTACCAGTTCATCACAGAATACATGCCCCAGTTCCTCCGCGGTCATCGGTTTTAGAGTTGCCGGGTTCAAAAGCGGTGCTGGTTTGTTCTTCATATCAGCGCGCACATTGTACCATTGTGTCGGCATCTCATTCTCTTCCAGATAAATTTTATACGGTATTTTCTTTTCGCTCATCTTCTCCTCTTTTCCGCAACTTTTATCGTTACTTTACTGTTATGATTCTCTGATTCATGATTTTATCTATATTTTAGTATGTTAGCACATTGAAGTGTCGCAGTCAATAACTTTGGATCTTAATATCGGCATCGACGAAAGCCGTAACACCTGTTTACCCCAAATTGCGTTTCTTTTTATTCCACTCTTGCAACACTGCTGACACCCTCCGGCGTCCGCTGCTTTGTCACAATTATTTTTTTGTCGATCTGGTCTTTTAATTCAGATACATGTGAAATAATTCCTACCAGACGATTTCCCTCGGTGAGCTGCAGCAATGCTTTTAACGCCTGTTCTAAGGCATCCTCATCGAGTGATCCAAATCCCTCGTCCACAAACATGGAATCCATACGGATTCCACCCGCATAAGACTGTATCTCATCCGACAGTCCAAGCGCAAGTGACAATGATGCCTGGAAAGACTCCCCACCGGAAAGCGTCTTTACACTGCGCTTTGTCCCGTTATAATGATCAATCACACAAAGTTCCAATCCTGCTTTTTCCTTGCGGCTTCCTGTCTCTTCCTCACGTTTTAATTCATACTGCCCGCTGCTCATCGTAAGCATCCTCCGGTTTGCTCGGATCAGTATCCTGTCAAAATAAGCCATCTGCACATAAGTTTCCAGTTCAATCTTTGCCTTACCGTTTAACATTCCACTTGCCGTATCGGAAAGAGATTTCATCCAGACATACTTTTGTTCGGTCTGTGCGATCTCTTTTTGTTTTTTGTTGACATTTTTACAGATTTCCCTATTAGTACAATAAGATGTATATTTTGAAGCCCTGTTTTCTTCCATCTCATTTCTTTTTGCACGCAGTTCTCCCGCCTGCTTTTCGATCTCTTCTTCCGGAAACGATATTGCTTTCTCTGTTTCCTCAATCTGACGAAGCAGCATCTGAATGACGCCCTTTTCCGTCTCTCTGTTTTTTTCGTAATTATGATACGCTTCTCTTGTCTTTTCTCTGTTCTCTTCTAAATTTCTTTTTTTCAGGGTAAACTCGTTTATCTGTGTCTGTACCCTCTCTTTTGTTACATCCTTTACCTGCTCTTTCAGCTCATTGAGATTCTTTTCTTCATTTGCGTACTCTGTCTGCAGACGTACCAGCTCCTGTTCTGCCACATTGATCTGGTCGGCAAGTGTTTTTATTTCTGTTTCATCGAGCGGAATCTTTTTTTCTAAGGCAGTCTTTTTTCGTTCGTCTTCCTGTTTTTTGGAAAGTTCCGCTTTTTTCTCATCGGCTGCTCTTTGCAGCATAGTAATCACAGACTGTACATGGTATGGTTTTGCATCAAAATCTTCTATTGACAAAACCTGACTCCCATCAGCGTTTTTTATGGTCTGTAATGTATTGACATCTGTATCTCCAGTTAAAGTGCTCTGATTACATGTAATTAAATTACATGCAGATTTTATATCGTCACTGATCTGCTTTTCGGCAATTTCCCTGTTTCCGGTCAATTTTGCAATTTCTTCCTGAATACTGCTGATTGTTCCTCTTATCTTTTGTATTGTTTCTTCGCTTTCTTTTAATTCATCTTTGATCTGCTCTGCACGTTTCCTGTTATTTTTTGCCTGTAAAAACTGCGTGTTCCGTTCGTTTTCAATCTGCATAAGCTGTGCAAAAACAGTTTTTTGATCCTCTGTCTGCTCTATGCCAGTTCCACAGTCTGCAACGTTTTTCTTCCACTGCTGTTTCTGCTGTGTGCACCGTTCTGTCGCCGTGGCAAGCATCTGTCCAAGATTAATGTTCTGTTCGTTTAACATAACCAGTTCATCCTGCGCAGACTGCATCTGTTCTTCTAATACATTCTTGACATCCAGATCCTTTTTCGCTTTTTCTTTCTGATCTTTATATTCTTCCCTTCTCGCCTCATCAGCACTCTTTTGCCTTTTTGTCTCCGTCTTTATTTCATTTAAAGACATTCTGACATCAGGCTCACCAAGCAGTTCTCCTGCATCCTTTAGGACTGCTGACATTTTCTCATTTTCCTGTGTCACGAGCTGATGCGCTTTTTCACTCAGTCTGCTGACTGACTCCCTTGCCTTTTCATCCTCCGCTTTTGCCTGTTCTAACACTTCCCGATCCGGAGTTTCCTGTGGTATGACTGCCAGTGTCGGATGATGTATGGCTCCACAGACCGGACAGGGTTCGTCTTCCTTTAATCCCTGCGCCAGCATTCCCGCCTGTGCATCCCAGAATTGCTGTTCTATCCTCCGGTATTGTTCACTGATCTGTTTCTGCTCTGCGGCTGCTTTCTGATACTGTTTTTGAGTTTTCTCCCTTTCTCTGCTGACTTTCTCACAATCCTCTAACCTGTTTTCCAGCTCTTCGAGCCTGCGTATCCTCTCTGATACTTCCAATATTGCTTTCTCTGCCTGTTCTCCCCTGCTGTCTGCACCGGAAAGCTGCTCCCACGTTTCTTTTTGCTGCTGTAAGTCCCTGCTTTTTACCTCATATGATTTCTGTACGTTTTCCAGTTCTGTACCAAGTCTCTTTACTTCTCTTTCTGATGTGTTCAACTGTTCTGCAATCTCTGTCAGATCCTGTATTTTCTGTCGGATTTCTTTTACTTCCTTCTCATAGGCAATCTCCTGTCCTGCCGCATCCTTGTTCTGCTCCTGTTCTTCTTTTAACAGTTGCTGCTGTTCTAAAAGACTGTTTTCTGTTTTCTTTTTTAAATCAAGTTTTTCCTTTTGATCTGAAATATGCTCCTCCAGCGCACGGCTCCTGTCTCTCTGATTTTTCAGCGTATCCATTTTTTCTGTGATCAGTCGCATTTCATGCTCTATGCGTTGTATTTCCGCAGTAATGCCCTCATAAGATTTTAAGGTCTCTTTTTCCTGCTGCAGTTTTCCCTCCAGTTCTGTTCGTCTCTGTTCATCCTGCTGCTTTTTCTGAACCTTTTCTTCCATATCCTGGTGCTTCTTTTCCTGCGACAGACCAATTTCCTGTATTTTTTCAAACAACACCAGCTTCTGTTTATATTCTTCAATCGTTCTGCCTAATTTTTCACAGCATTCCGCTTCCTCTCCTGCCCTGTCCATATCCGCTTTTGCCTGCACCAGAAGCGCTTCTAAGTCCTTCAGCTTCTGCTGTTTTTCTTCCAACAACCGCCTTCTGTCTGCATTTTCACGCACTTTCCCGCTAAGTTCATCCATATTTTTTATTTGCTGATCCAGCGCCTCTTTTTCCTTTTGCAGGCACTCCAACACAGATTCTTCCGCTTTACAAAGTTCTTCTAAAAGTGAGATTCCCTCCTCGATCCTGCCGTCAAATTTTTCCTTTTTTAAAAGATTTATTTTTTCTGCGATCCTTGTCCCTTCTTCATCCAGAGAGTCACTCTCACAGACAATTCCCTCCATATACTGATTGATGCTGCGCCGCAGTTCATCATATTCTTTCCACTGTTTTTTTACGGCATCTTTCAGTTTGTCCTGCAGCACACGATAAATATCCGTCCCGAATATCTGACGAAAAATCTTTCCTCTCTCCTCCGTATTGGCAAACAATACTTTCTGAAAATCCCCCTGTGCGATCATTGCTATCTGGGTAAACTGTCTGCAGTCTAAACCGATCAGCTCTGTGATGGCGCGTGTGACCTCCCTGCTTTTTGTCACTGGTTCTCTGTCATCCGGGTACTCTAGTGCAGCATTCGCCTTTTCCGTTGTCATTCCCGTTCCACGTCCCTTCGGACGCATATATTCCGGGTTACGCTCTACTGTATACCGTTTATTTGCGTACTCAAATGTCAGACGCACGAATGTTTTCACGTCATCTTTTGCATATTTGCTGCGGAACATATCCGCTTTGCGCACATCACCACTGGCTTCCCCGTACAGCGCAAACGTGATTCCATCAAAGATCGTGGTCTTTCCTGCCCCGGTATCCCCTGTGATCAGAAATAATCCCTGCGATCCAAGCCGTTCAAAATCTATGGTCTGCTCCCCCGCATACGGGCCAAATGCACTTATTGTAAGACTGACTGGTTTCATAAATCGTTCCTTTCCTGCCGCTCCTATTTTCTCTCAAATCCCAAATATCTCGTTCCCTGAAACATCAGTTTTCCTGTATTTGCTTCTCAAACTATTTTTTCAGGAACTTGTCAATGCACCAGCTCTTCCATCAGTTCTCTGACAAAATCCTGCTGTTCTTCACTCATCGGCTGATTATTCTGTATCTCGTAAAATTCTTCAAACAGTTCCATCTCTGATTTTTGCTCCACATGTTCGGTCACCTCAACCTGCCTGCTCTGTCTGGTCCTGCTGTTATCATAGACAAGCTGCATCAGATTCGGGTATACCGTCCGAAGTTTTGCCATTCCATCCGGCACATCTTCCTCATCGGTCAGTGTAATCTGCAGATAATCTTCTGTTTCTGTGCCCTCATAGAAATCTTTCGACATCAGTTCCATGTATGTTCCCCGGATCTTTCTCAGATCACGAAGCGGTTTTAACGGAACTTTTTCAATGAAAATATCTCCCTTTTCCTTTATCTCCAGGACAACAACGGACTTTTTCTGTTCCGCCTCGGAAAAAGAATATTTGAGCGGGGTTCCGCAATAGCGCAGTGTCTCCCTTCCGATATGCTGCGGGCTATGAATATGCCCTAATGCAACGTAATCAAAAACATCAAACACTTCCGCCCCGATCTGGTCTAATCCACCCACCGAAACTTCCTCCGACTCACATCGCGAAGCCCCTGTCACAAACTGATGTGCCACCAATATATTCCGCTTTGATGCGTCCACCGGCATATGAGATACGACAAACTGCAGGGCATCCTGATATGTTTCCACTGTCTCCACATCATCTTCCTGTGCCAGATCCTGTTTTGTCCCGGCATCTTTTTTTTCAATGGATATCCCCTCTGTCACTTTCCTCCACGCATGGCGCACGACCGCCGGGCGGATAAACGGCAGCAGCCAGATGCAGAGTTCCCCATATGCATCCTGACATGTAACACACCTCACCTCTCCATCATAAACCGGTGAAACATAGACTTCCCGGCTGCTCATAAGCTGTGCACCAAATGCAATACGTTCCGCGGAATCATGATTTCCACTGACTGCAAACACCTTTTTCCCGCAATCAGCAAGTCCCGTGAGAAACTGATCAAACAACTGTACCGCCTCCGCAGACGGAACCGGCTTATCATAGATATCCCCCGCGATCATAACCGCATCCACCTGTTTTTCCAATGCGATCTCTTTGATCTGCCGTAAAATATATTTCTGATCTTCGATCATGGAAAACTCATTGACTCTTTTTCCAATATGCAAATCCGAGATATGAAGAAATTTCATGCTCTCCTCCTATACTATTTCATTCGTAATACTTTACTTAACTATACCATATAGCGTCCCGAAATACAAACATATGTTTTGTTTTTGTTGCTTTTTCACAAAAAAACAGATCTCAGAAAATAAAAACCACTTTCTGGAGATCCATTTTTCTATTTATTTTGTTTCCATTGTAACAGCAATGCCGAATTGATGATGACGAGCACAGAACCTGCATTATGTACCAATGCTCCCACGACCGGATTTAAAATTCCGATGATTGCAAGCACGATCGCCACAAAGTTAAGCCCCATCGAAAAACTCATATTGCATTTGATCGTGATCATCATCCGCCTGGATAATGCAATCAGATGCGGCAGTTCTTTTACTTCATCATCCACCAGCGCAATATCTGCTGCATCCAACGCAATATCACTTCCAACACCGCCCATCGCAATTCCGATATCCGCTTTTTTCTGTTCCGCCGGCAAGGTAATCTGCGCTAAGACATCCTCACACGGCACATCCTCGTCAACCATACGGTCGATTGCCTGTACCTGACCAATGATTTTTGACAGTCTTATTTTTCACTTATCTCTTCCCGTATCTCTATCGGATGCGCATCGGTAACAAAGATCATTCCATCATACAATTTTTCCGGCGATTGTGATGTGCGGTAACTGCGTGGGAAAAGTCCCATAAAAATTGCACTGTAGCCCTCTCCTAACGATCCCATAGAAACATGATCTGTAATCTGCTCTTTCAGTTGTGAATTTTCCGGAACCTTTGAAAAATCCAGCCAGCTCATATCATAACCAGCTTTCTTCGCGGCTTTCGCTAGAGGATCATAGGAATAAAACGTGTGCGTGATACGCTTTCCATCATTTTTCGGAAGATTGCAGTTCGTCTTGTAAAAATCCGTTCCAATCGCAAAATATCCGTCCCCCAGTTCATCGGAAAGAATATTCCCCATCACTCTGGTACCTGCGCCATAATTTCCAAACCGCTCTATATGCCCATTGTGACCTGAAATAAAAATACAGGAATTGCCCCTCTGTTCTTCCATAGAAAGGATCCACAGCACATTTTCTGCCATCAATTGGTCTCTGAGCACATTTCCTTCTACGGCAGAATTGATCACTTTCCCAAGAGAAATATTCTGCAGCAGCGTATCTGCCAGATGATCCGCCTGTACAATGTCCTTTACATCTGATTTTTGTAATTCTTCTTTTATTTCTGTGATCACTCTGCTCTGCTGTTCAACATCATACTCACTGTGCTGTTCTTCTGTATCCTCCAGTTTCTTCAGTTCTGTCACATCTATCCCCGCCTTTTCACATGCTTCAATCAGATACTGCAGATTATAGGACCATCTTTGCATGTCAAACCCATAAAACCTTAAATCATCTCCATCTTTTGCAGTCTCATTGTATTTTCGCATATAAGAGATCAGATCTGCCATCTCATCAGTTCTGTATATTGCAAAGCCAATCGCCGCGGCAGCCTGCTCTGCCGTTCCTTCCCCACCGTGAATGTAGCGGTTCACATACTCGCATCCACCGTAGTCTCCCTCCAGTGCAAATGCTCTTATCCCGGCATTTTCCACCAGATTTTGAAATACGGAAAGTTTTAACTGCTGAAACTCTGCATTTCCATGGGATGCCTCCCCCAGTGCCACAATTTTTGTTTTCTCCGGTATCTTTAAGTCCTCCACCTGCTCTGCATATTGTGCAAATTCCGTTGTATCTGCACATGGTCCGGTTCCAAATCCTCCAAAATGGGAATATATGCTGCCAGCGGCAACAATACCTGCTAATACCATACCTGCGGTTATCAAAATCCATGTCCGTTTTTTCTTCTTATTTTTCTTTTCCATAAAATCTCCCCCAAATCTGTTTTTCTTATTCGATACTCCAATATTAACAAAAGGGAAAATGTTCTGCCATTTCATTAGCTTACATTTTCCCTGATGTATCTTACATTTTTGTAAGATTTATATAGTTTTCAAATTTATACTGTTCTATAACTTTACTTCCCAAAAGAGTGATTGCCTGTTTCGGACAATTACAGATACAGCGGTAACACATGGTACACTGATCCCCTGGGTGGGGTTTTCCTTTTTCCATGATTATATTTTTCATGGGACAAATTTCCGCACACATACCACACCCCGTACAATCCTCATTTATTTTTAATTGATCAGTATATCCCGCTGTCTTTTTATAAAACCAGAGCCTTTGTCCAAAAAGTCCTGCTATATGTGAGAAAATTGTCAGCCCCTCTTTCGGATAATCCCCCTGTTTTATCCGTTTTGCAGCTTCATAAATCTTTCTGTCAGCTTTTTCAATGATCTTTTTATTTTCTTCCATCTGCCTTTTCAACAGCTTACTGTCGCACACGGAATCGGGCATTTTAATATGCACACCGCTAAGAATCTCTGCTCCATATTTTTTCAAAAGCCTCGCTGCACAGCCTGCGCCATCCCCACTAAATGCTCCCATTGTCGCAACACATATCATTTTCCTGCCCTTCCACAAAGAGGCATTCGTTTTGATAAAATCTCTTACCATGTATGGTGCATTCGAAAACTGCGTCGGATATCCAAGAATAATCGTTCCATTTCTTTTTATCTTATCGATAACAGATTCATCCTCTAATGGAACCACATCGGCTGACGCATCGATTAATTTTACCAGTTTTGTAATGCAATATTTCGTATTACCTGTACCACTCAGATAAATTCCTATCATTTCCAAACTCCTCCGTCTTTCGGTTATTTTGACGTTTTTTCTATGAATGTTTTCTATTGAATATTTTCTATTGAATATTTTCTATTGAATGGTACAGCATACCAAAACCATCCTCTAAAAATTCACTCTTTGATAAATCCATCGACATTTTGATATATTCTTCCTTATTCGCTGCAAGCTGTATCAGTCCTGCTAACATTCCCCAGAACTGAAAGATCGTAGGCATTATTTTTAAATCCTCTCGCAAATCACCATTTTGAATGCCTGCCACTAAAAATTCTTTCATTTTTTCATTGATTTCTTCCCCCACATGATAGGTAGCTTTCTCTTCTGGCAGGTAATCATGATCTTTAAAATCAACATTAATTTTGTCCAACACCATTTTAAAATAAAACGGAAATTCCTCCTGATACTGTATTAAACCTTTACAGATCATATCGTATCTAGCCCTTGTTGTCTGCTGCTCTTCTAACGCAGCAACTATATATCCATATAATTTTTGCATGCTCTCTAAAACCAGCAGACCAATGATCTCCTCTTTGTTTTCAAAATATACATATAACGTAGCTTTACTGTATCCGGCAGCTTCTGCAATATCACTCATGGAAGTTGCCGTGATTCCATTTTCCATAAACAGTACCGATGCCGCTGACGCAATATTTTCTCTATGTACTGCCCTCGGTTCTTTTTTTCTTCGTCCCATATACCTCTCCTCTTCAGTTAATTAAACTCTTGGTTTAATTATATTGATAAATATATGGATTGTCAATCCTTACCTTTACACAATACAAAAACCCGCACAAACCTTTCGGTTCATGCGGGTTTTCCCCCTATATATTACCTTTTCCCAAAAATAACATATCCCCTTTTTAATTGATGCAATACAAATTATTTGTCTGCGATAGCAGCCCTGTGCATGCAGCACAGACTGCATTTTACCTTATAACAAATTATTTATTTGCAATCGCAGCCTGTGCTGCAGCCAAACGAGCGATCGGCACACGGAATGGTGAACAGGATACATAATCCAGACCAATCTTGTGGCAGAACTCAACAGATGAAGGATCTCCACCGTGCTCACCACAGATACCAACATGGAGTTTCGGATTAACCGGTTTTCCAAGTTTAATAGCTGTCTCCATTAACTTACCAACACCTGTCTGGTCAAGTTTTGCAAATGGATCGTTCTCGAAAATTTTCTTATCATAGTAAGCATTTAAGAACTTACCAGCATCATCACGAGAGAAACCATATGTCATCTGTGTTAAGTCGTTTGTACCGAAGCAGAAGAAGTCAGCCTCTTTTGCGATCTCATCAGCTGTAAGAGCAGCTCTTGGAATCTCGATCATAGTACCTACTTCATACTCAAGTTTGATACCTGCTGCTGCGATCTCAGCATCTGCTGTCTCAACAACAACATCTTTTACGTATTTTAACTCTTTTACTTCGCAAACCAATGGGATCATGATCTCAGGTTTTACAGTCCAGTCAGCATGTTTCTTCTGAACGTTGATTGCTGCACGGATAACAGCTTTTGTCTGCATCTTAGCAATTTCTGGATAAGTAACTGCAAGACGGCATCCTCTGTGTCCCATCATTGGGTTGAACTCATGTAAAGAAGCGATGATGTTCTTGATGGTCTCAACAGATTTACCCTGAGCTGCTGCAAGTTTCTCAATGTCAGCTTCCTCAGTC
>ULNF01024241.1_pt1 | contig 10018 bp, 9 predicted proteins | sample 1951851 | NCBI WGS metagenome assembly ULNF01 (sample SAMEA4835570, study PRJEB28245) | human gut metagenome | biome: gut microbiome; material: fecal sample | place: Denmark | collected 2008 | reverse complement strand
TCCTCTCCCATCACCTACGGCTTCTGGGTCGCATTTGTGGTTCTGCCGGTTTCTCTGCCCGTCTGTCTGGCCACCTTCCTGGTGTCCAAGCGTGAAGATTATCGCGCTGTTGCCAAAGTTGCCATTGGCCCCGCACTGTTCGGCATCAGCGAGCCCATGGTCTTTGGCCTGCCTCTGGTTTTGAACACCACCATGCTGATTCCCTCCATCCTCTCTGTTATGCTGTGCTCCGGTACTGCACTGTTTGCAAGCACGATTGGCTTTATGCCCTGCAACACCGTTGACGTTGCCTTTGGTACGCCCGTGCTGCTGAGTGCACTGATTGGCCACGGCTGGCAGGGTGTTGTGGTGCAGATTATTGGTCTGGCACTGGCAACTCTGGTGTATGTCCCCTTCATGATCATTGCCAATAAGCAGGCAGAAGCAGAGCAGGCCGCTCAGAACTGATAAAAGGAGAACTGCCGTGAAAACCTTTGCAAAAAACTTCTTATGGGGCGGCGCACTGGCGGCAAATCAGTGCGAGGGCGCTTATCTGGAAGATGGAAAGGGCCTGGAGATCTGCGACCTGCTGGAGACCGGCAAAGATCGTTTCATCAAGCTGGACCCGGCGCTGGAGCTGCATGAGGGCCGCGTCTATCCCTCCCATGAAGCCATCGACTTCTACCATCACTACAAAGAAGACATTGCCATGTTTGGCGAGATGGGCATGAAGTGCCTGCGCACCTCCATTGCATGGAGTCGCATTTTCCCGAACGGCGACGATGCCGAGCCCAACGAGAAGGGTCTGAGCTACTACGAGGATATGTTCCGGGAATTGCACCGCTGGGGCATTGAACCGGTGATCACAATCTCTCACTTTGAGACTCCGCTGGCGCTGGTCAAAAAGTACGGCGGCTGGGACAACCGCAAGCTGGTCGGCTTCTTTGAGCGCTACTGCAAGGTGCTGTTTGAGCGCTACAAGGATCAGGTCAAGTACTGGATGACTTTCAACGAGATCAACAACACCCTCAAGCTGCCTTATCTGGCAGCCGGCATGGTGGTGGCAGATGATGTCAATGCACCGCAGCGGCAGTATCAGGCTGCACACAATATGTTTGTGGCCAATGCACTGGCTGTCAAAGCCTGCCATGAGATGATACCGGGTGCAAAGATCGGTTGCATGCTGTCTTTGAGCACAGCATATCCCAACACCTGCCGCCCGGAGGATGTGATGGAAACCTATCAGCTTCGTCAGCGTTCGCTGTTCTTCTCGGATGTGATGCTGCGCGGCCGTTACCCCTCTTACATCGATCGCAAGTGGGAAGAGCTGGGCGTACAGGTGCAGATGGAGCCGGGTGATTTTGAGCTGATTGCACAGAACACCAACGACTATCTGGCTTTCAGTTACTACATGACCTCTACCCACATTGCTGGCATGAAGATCCGCTCCAATACGGGCGGTCACGTAGGTGCGGACAATCCCTATCTGGAAAAATCCAAGTGGGGCTGGCCAATCGACCCGGTGGGACTGCGATTCGTCTGCAACGAACTGTATGACCGCTACCAGAAGCCCATGTTCATTGCTGAAAACGGCCTTGGTACGGCAGACACCATTGACTCGGATGGCCGCATCCGCGATACTGCCCGCATGGAGTACCTCAAAAAGCACATCGAAGCTTTGCAGCAGGCTGTGGCTGACGGCTGTGATATCTTCGGCTACACTTGGTGGGGGCCCATCGATATCGTGAGTGCCGGCACTGGCGAGATGGAAAAACGGTATGGTTTTATCTATGTGGATAAGGATAATCAGGGCAACGGAACCCTGCAGCGTCGGAAGAAAGATTCCTTCGAGTATTACAAAAAGGTGATCGCCTCCAACGGACAGGATCTGGAACTTCCCGCCGAGGACTAATCAAATAAAAAAGATCGGTGCAGTATTTTTCAAAACAACAAGAAAAATACTGCACTTGATTTTTTGTGTGAGGGTGCAGCACGTACAACAGCTGCCGCAAAGGAATATCGATATGATAAGTTTGATTCTGGCAAAAAAGATCCTTTCTCTGTTTTTGGTCATGGCTCTGGGCATTGTGCTGGTGCGCTGCGGCATCGTCCGCAGTCGGGACAGCAAGGTGCTCTCCATGATCTCATTGTATCTGGTCATGCCATGTGTGATCATCTCGTCGTTTCAGGTGAAGTATCAGCCCGAGATTCTGAACGGTCTGCTGCTGGCACTGGCTACGGCAGTGCTGCTGCATCTGGTGCTGATCGTGGTGGTCGGCTTTCTGGGCAAGGTGCTGAAACTGGATGGTGTAGAGGAAACCTCGCTGATCTATTCCAATGCAGGGAACCTTATTATTCCCATTGTGACGGCTATTCTGGGCAAGGAATGGGTCATTTACACCAGCGCATTTCTTTCGGTGCAGCTTTTTCTGCTGTGGAGCCATGCTAAAATGAAGCTCTGCGGAGAAAAAGGAATCGACCTGAAAAAGATTCTGACCAATATCAACATGATCGCCATTTTTGCTGGGGTGCTGCTGTTCCTGCTGCAGATCCAGTTGCCTGCACCGGTGCAGGATGCGGTGGATTCGATCAGCAGCATGGTTGGTCCAATGGGAATGCTGATACTCGGTATGCTGATCGCAGAAATGGACCTGAAAAAACTGATGAGCTATCACAGACTATGGTGGATCACACTGCTGCGTCTGGTGGGCATCCCGCTGATAGGAATCGTACTGTTGAAATACAGCGGCCTTGCAGCACTAGTGCCGGAGGGCAGAACAATACTGCTGGTTACACTGCTTGCCATCTGCACGCCGTCCGCATCCACACTGACCCAGATGGCGCAGGTGTACGGCAAAGATGCAGACTACGCCAGCGCTATCAATGTGGTAACGACCCTGCTGTGTATCGTCACGATGCCGCTGATGGTGGCACTGTACCAGATGTGAGTACGTGCGAACGCTCTGTAATTTTGCCACCCGCCCAGGCTGCAATTAAGTCTCCCCGGAAATAAAATCTGATAGGACAAAGAAGATAAAAGCTCTTGGCTTCTGTAATGGAGGCCAAGAGCTTTTTGCATCTTGTTTTGTAAGCGGAAAGAGGTTCCAATAATAGAAAAGAAAGCGTACATCGGTCGAATAAGGTGGTGGACTTATGAATGGTTTAAAGTTAAAAGAAGAAGTATTTATGCACAAAAAATGACCGATAAAATTGTAAAAAAGGCGAATGGAATCTCTATGAATTTTATGTTAACATCTTATTACAACACGTGATTCCTCGGAAGCGTCAGTTGTACTTGTGAACAAAGGATAGTGCTCGGTAGAGCGTCTATACCTGCAGGTATAATTGTGACTGCAGTCCGAGGTTTTTTCTTTATCCGAAACGGAGAGGGATGGGTGCTATGCGAATTGTTCGGAAAATCAATAACAGTGCCGCTGTTGCTCAGGACTCCCGCGGGAAGGAACTGATCGTGATTGGTAAGGGCATCGGGTTTCCGGCGGTTCCATACGAACTGACGGATATGTCGCGGATAGACCGCACGTTTTACGATATCGACCCGCGTTATTTTGAGATGATCAGTACTCTTCCGCAGGAGATTCTTCTGGCGAGTGCCGACATTACAGAAGATGCGCAGGTCGTACTGAATACGACCCTTAACTCCAACCTGCCGCTGACGCTGGCCGACCACCTGAACTTTGCGGTGGAGCGCTTTCGCAGCGGATTGAACCTGACGATCCCCATTGCCTATGATATCCGTCATCTGTATCCCAATGAGTTTGATCTGGGCGTAAAAGCATTGGATATCCTGAAGGAATACACGGGGGTCTCACTTCCGGATTCCGAAGCGGTCAGCATTGCAATGCATTTGATCAATGCTGAAACCGAAAACAGCGAGATCCATTCCCTCGTAAAGGCGTTGGAGATTCAGGAAGGCGTGGAGTCCATTGTGGAGCGGGAAATGAACCTGAAACTGGATAAGGACAGCTACAGTTACTACCGGTTCACGATGCATATCCGCTATCTCATCCAACGGCTGATGAGCGGTACTCAGAGCGAAACGGGGAGCGGCAGCATGGTAAAGATGCTGGCCAATGATTACCCTAAAACATATATCTGTGCTAAAAAGATTGCGGCTTTCTTGCAAAAGCAGGAGAATTGGTGCTGTAACGATGAGGAACTTCTCTATTTGATGTTGCATATCAACCGCGTCTGCCAGAAAAATACATAAACAGCTTCCGTTGCTTGGAGCGGCACTCGCCATTTGCGGGACGTGATCCGGGGACAGAGCGCATCCGACCTGAAAACGCTTGCGTTTTCAGGCAGTTTGAAGGCGCTTTGTGCCCGGATCTTTTATTACATATTGGATGAACAGCGGTGCAGGGCCCGCATCGTTTTTCAGATAAAAAATCAGGAGGATCAGCCATGAAACAGGATGCATTCTTTCAAACTATCATACATCACATCGGTGGTGAAGGCAATGTTGCACGAAAACGTTTTGACGGAGAGCACCTGTATATCACTGTGAAAGACAGCGGTATGGCAGATCTAGAAGAACTGAACCGTTTGGATGGGGTTTCCGGTACGGAACTGAACCGGAACATTCTGTCCGTTACCATCCAGGAAGATTTTTTGGAGGATGTTACAATGGCAAAAGATTTCAAACAGTTGGCGCAGAATATCATGACGTTGGCTGGAGCAAAGGAAAATGTTACTTCCGTATTTCACTGCATGACCCGTCTGCGCATGACGGTCAAGGACGTCAAGAAGGTAGACCAGAAAGCCATCAATGATCTGGATGGCGTGCTGGGCGTCACCTATCAGGGCGGTCAGCTGCAGGTCATCATCGGCAAGGATCTGCTGAAGGTTTATGAAGAGGTGCTGAAGCTGGGCTACAGCGATGGCGGTGCTGTGGACGAAAAACTGGACGGTGACCTGAAAGGCGAAAAGATTTCGGTTGGGCAGGCAGTGATTGGTTACATTTCCGCTGCCGTACAGCCTATGGTTCCGGCACTGATCGGCGGCGGTATGATCAAGGTGTTCCTGCTGCTGATCTCCAAGGTTTATGCTCCCTTTGCGGACAGTTCTACCTATACGCTGCTGAGCATCGTGGGCAATGCGGTGTTTTACTTCATGCCCATTCTGGTCGCTTATGGAGCGGCCAAGAAACTGGGCGCGACCCCCACATATTCCATGGTCGTGGCCGGTGCACTGGTTGCTCCTGAATGGACGGCTATTGTAAGTGCTGGCGATCCAGTCACCATGTTTGGTATCAATGTTGCCCTGAAAGGATACGGCAGTTCTCTGCTTCCTGCGCTGCTGCTGGCAATCGTTGCGTATTATGTGGAAAAATTCCTGAACAAAGTGATCCCCGGTGTGTTCAAGCCTATCTTTGTCGGTACGTTGACAATGGCCGCCACCTATGCCGTCTCGATCCTTGCACTGGCGCCTCTGGGTCAGCTGGCAGGCACCTATGTCACCGCCGCGATCCTGTGGTTGTATAACATTGCAGGCCCCATCACGGTTGCGCTGTTTACGGCTCTGTTCCCCTACATGGTCATGACCGGTATGCACATGACCTTGGGAGCTCCCATGATCCAGCTGCTGTCGGAAAATGGTTTTGATCCCCTGTTCCGCCCCGGTATGCTGCTGTCCAACATGGCAGAAGGCGGCGCTTCTCTGGGCATCGCCATCAAGGCAAAGGACAAGGAAATCAAATCCGAAGCACTGTCCGTTGCAGTGGGCTGCATCTTTGCTAGTGTGACCGAGCCGGCCATTTACGGTTTTAACCTGCCGCTGAAGAAACCTATGTGGGCTGTTTCCCTCGGCGGCGCCATCGGTGGTGTCGTGGCCGCTCTGCTGGGTGCCCATAACTACGAGTATGGTTCTTCCTCCCTGTTTGCCCTGCCGATCTTTGAGGATACCATCGTGGCTATGGTTATTGCAATCATCGTGACGATTGTAGCATCCTGTGTACTTACAATTTTCTTTGGCTTTGACGAGGAAATCTTGAAGAAACACTGATCTCAAAATTTTGTTCGCCCCGGGGAGCGCATGCGTCCCGGGGCGTTGGAGGTATTATGAAACTGACGTCCGATTTTTTGTGGGGTGGAGCACTTGCTGCTAACCAGTGCGAGGGCGCCTGGCAGGAAGACGGCAGGCTGCCTGCGTCTGCTGACTTTCTGCCGGATGCAGCCCACGGCAGATGGAATGCCATGCTGCATCCGGGAAACATTTTGGAAACGCAGTACGATTATTATCCTAGCCGGGAAGCAATTGATTTTTATCATCGATACAAAGAGGATATCCGCCTTCTTGCAGAAATCGGGATCAAGGCGCTGCGTCTGTCCATTTCATGGACGCGAATCTATCCGACCGGGGAAGAGAACGCCCCGAACGAAGATGGCCTGCGTTTTTACGAGGAGCTGTTTACGGAGTGTCGTAGGTACGGGATAGAGCCGGTGGTCACCCTGTGCCACTTTGATGTGCCGGAAGCCCTGATCCGGAAATACGGTGCCTGGGCAGACCGCAGGCTGATCGCACTGTATGAAAAATACGCTGCCACCGTGTTTGACCGCTACCGGAATCTGGTAAAATACTGGATGACCTTCAATGAGATCAACATGATCACCCACATCCCTTATCTGGGCGGTGGCCTGCTGGTGGACAAGGACGACCCGGAGTTCAACCAGATCGTGTACAATGCCGCGCATAACCAGCTGGTGGCAAGTGCCTGCGCGGTGCGGATCGGTAAAAAAATCAACCCGAATTTCCGAATCGGATGCATGATGGCGGCCGGAAGCTTTTATCCCTATTCCTGCAACCCCAATGATGTGATGGAAGCACGTATCAGTAACAACAAAAATTACATTTTTCCGGATGTCCAATTGAACGGCTGTTACTCCGGATTCGCCCGGAATTACTTTGCAAAATTGGGCATCACGCTGGACGAACAGCCGGGTGATGACGAACTTCTGGCTCAGAACACCTGCGATTTTCTGGGATTCAGTTACTATTCCTCCAGGCTGATTTCCACGGATCCGGAGCATCTGAAAAATGTGGCGGATGGCAACGCCATTACTACCCTGCGCAACCCGTATCTGCAGATCACGAAATGGGGACGTCAGATCGACCCGGTCGGCCTGCGCGTGACCATGAATGATCTGTATGATCGCTATCACAAGCCGCTGTTCATTGTGGAAAATGGTTTGGGCGTGGAGGATACTCTGGAAGTGGACGGTTCCGTCCATGACCCCTACCGGGTGGAGTATCTCGATGCTCATATCACCCAGATGAAAAAAGCAGTTCTGGAGGACGGCATTCCCTGCATGGGATATCTGGTCTGGGGCATCATCGATCTGGTCAGCGCGGGCGGCGGTGAAATGGATAAGCGGTACGGACTGGTCTATGTAAATAAACATAACGACGGCACCGGAGACCTCGCCCGCTACAAAAAAGATTCTTTTGGCTGGTATGCACAGAAGATTCGGGAAGAATGCTATGAATAAAGCATATAAGCAGTATTTTGATCTGATATTTGGCTCCACACTGCTGACTTTGGGTATCTACCTGTTTGTCACCCCCAATGGTATCAACTTTGGCGGTGTGATTGGCCTGGCTCAGATTATAGAGATTTTTCTGCGCAGATTCATTGCGATCCGCAGTGATGCAAACCTTGTTGGTATGATCAATTTCCTCATCAATGTACCGCTGTTCCTGATAGGATACCGGGTCATGAGCCGCAGGTTCTGCATCAAAACCATGCTCTCGGTAGCAGTGCAGACGTTGCTTCTCTCAGTACTTCCGCCACTCAAAGCACCCCTTGTGGAGGATGTGCTGCTGAACTGTATCTTCGGCGCTATTCTCTGTGGTGTAGGTGTCGGCTATGCGCTGCGGGGCAGTGGGTGCTGCGGCGGCATGGACATTGCATGCATGTGTCTGGTAAAGAAATACCCGGATTTTAAAAGCGGACGGCTTTCTATTTATGTCAATGCGGTTCTCTTTTCGGTCTGCCTATTCCTTTTTGATTTGGAAACTACGATGTACTCCATCATCTTTGTGGCAATCCTGTATACGGTGGCAGATAGGTTTCACGATCAGAACATCAATGTGGCGGCCCTGATATTTACGGATGTTTCCACTGTGCAGACTGAAATCCTGCAGAAGATGGGACGCGGCGTCACCTTCTGGAACGGATACGGTGCGTACACCAACCACCCTAAGAAGATCCTTTTCTGTGCCGTGAACAAGTATGAAATCGGGGAGCTGCAGGAAATTATTCACGAGCAAGATCCCAATGCCTTCGTCACATTCTTTGTAGGTCCTCTGATCCATGGCGGATTTGAAAAAAGGCTATGAGATTGAGGGTGATCGCATAGAACAAATGAAGCGAGGAACGCTCTGCAATTTTGGCACCCGCCCAGGCTGCTATTAAAAACCCGAGAGCATAAGGACCTTATAGCGAATTATCGTTAAAAATCAAGCGTAAAATAAGGCTCACCGTCAATTTTGGCGGTGGGCTTTATTTGTTCGCTCATGTATGAGATGAATTGCGTTTAACATAGAGCTGCTTCCCAGAAGCATCACAGATACACCTCCACAGTCAGGTCGGTCCACGCTGCACGGCGGAACTGGTGGGGCATCTTGTTGGCTTCCCGGTAACGCTTGGCGGTTTCAAAGTCGATGGTGAAGGTAAGGATGGGCTTTTCCGATACAGCCATCAGATCAGTGCGCTCCTCTTTGGACTTCTTGCAGCCGGTGTTCAGCTTCCAGCGGTAGGCGTAATCGGCAAAGGGGGTGACCACTTCAACGAACTGCTCAATCAATTCGGGAGCAAGACGGGCACCGTGCACATCGACCTTCTGAGAGAGAAAATCGTAGATTACTTTCATGTCCGAGGAAACCGTCTGCGGTTCGGGCGCAGGGGAGAGGGCTTTCAGTTCCTGCTCCAAGCGGACAATCTCGTCATCTGCCTGTTTGCAAAGGGCTTGATATTCTTCCCGTGGCAGTTCGCCGTCTGCACGCATGGCAGCGTAGTTCAGCTTGCGTTTTTTGATTTTTTCGATCTGGCCCTGAATCGGTGCAGCAGACATTCGTGTGGCGGCTTTTCCGTTCTGACAGCTTTCAATCATCTTGCAGGCACGAAGGATGGCTTTATTCTGATTGCCCCAGACCTTTTCAAATATCTTCTTCGCCATCAGTTCCAGCTTCCACTCCGGGATGGAAATGGCGTCGCAACTGAGCTGCTGGGTCATGTTGTGCTCCAGAACGAAGGAACGGGTCGGGTTGACGGTTCGCATATTGCACTGGTAGCCAAAGACCGGCGTTCCGTCCTTCAGTTTGCGCCAGTTGAAAATGCGGTATTGCCGGAAAAGTGAACACGACTCATGCGTCGCCGCCTTGCCATGGGCGGCAATGCCGACAAAAAGAAAACCGTCACCGCAAGAGAAGTTTCTCTCGTGCGCTGACGGTTTTTCCGGGACCGGGTCAGACCGACCCCTGTGTGGGAAAATGATAAATAGGGAGGTACTGCCGGAACTTCTTGTCGTGCAGGTGCGGTAAGTTACAGCAGGGTCTTGACGTAAGCGGCCAGTTCCTCGTCCTTGCAGGAGGCGAAGAACAGCTCAGAGAACTTTGCACCGGCCACAGCGCCCTTCAGCAGATCCTGATCGATGCTCTTCAGGCACTCGATCAGGGGCTTGAAGGTGGCAGCGCGCACGCCGTCCAGGATCTTCTTGTTGCGCTGCTCGGGCACAACGCGCTCCTTGGGGTAGCCCTGACCGTGGCCGAAGCCGAACAGTTTCTCGAAGCAGTACTCGAGGTTCAGCTCGCCGCCCCAGCCGAAGCCCTTGGCAAACGGCATGGCAACGGCGTTGCCGTCGTTGACATGGGCAAAGGTGTAGGCGTCCACAGGGTCCTCCACATGGCCGCAGATGACGCCGGGGAAGCTGTTCAGTGCCAGCATTGCACCCTCGCCGGTGCCGCAGCCGGTAACGACGTAGTCCGCAGCGCCGCTGTTCAGCAGGATGGCAGCCAGAATGCC
>ULNF01027631.1_pt1 | contig 10077 bp, 3 predicted proteins | sample 1951851 | NCBI WGS metagenome assembly ULNF01 (sample SAMEA4835570, study PRJEB28245) | human gut metagenome | biome: gut microbiome; material: fecal sample | place: Denmark | collected 2008 | reverse complement strand
AAAAAGAGATTACCACCAAATTTGACGAAGAACCAAATTTATATGTAAATAGAATCAGTGTGTAGTAATTGACTTGTCTCTACATTGTTCTTTTTATCTATTATCTCTCTTGCTTTTCGATTCATTCATAAACAGATAAGATTTCTTGTAGCCTCCGTAGTCTACAACCAACTTTTCCAGCACGATGCCCGGATCAAGAGGTTTGAAAATTAGTGTCTGCATGCCGTCTGATGTATTCGGCACATTCAGTTTGACCTTTTTCTCAACGATACGTCTTGCAACTGTCGGATAGTATATGCTGTATACATTTTCAGGAAGCTCATTTAAGTTATGATTGAAATTGATAGTCTGTTCCTTCGTTCCTTCGAATCCGATACTGTACTCATGCCCTTTCCGGTCGTGGAAAGCAAGAGTCGATTTCACTATCACGTGAACAGTCACTTTGTCGACTCCTTTAGGCAATTTTATTTTGTAGGAGATAGAAGCTCCGTCGGTCGGCTGGGTATAAGGCATCAGAGCCATGCCGCTAAGGGTTCGTCCCATGTAGGGGATCACTGTCCATTCCGTACCTGGTGCTGCTTTAGTGCTGTAATAGTGTTCGGCCTCCATAGCTACATATCCGTCTTTCCCGGTGAAGACGTATCCACCGACAGCCTTTTCCGGATTTTCGATTCGGTAGGTTTGTGGTAGTGTATCAGCGGGGAAATTATCATTCCATGAGGTATAACCGATATGTTTCTGAATCATCATGTTCTTCCATTTGCCGCCGGACATAACGTTGTTATAATCGTCACTCAACGCTTTATCCCGTGCAAAAGCCTGTTCCACTTTATCTGCCCATTCGTTAGCTTGCGGATTGTTTTCTTTGTACAATTTATGGTTCATGGCTTGTGCATAATACATCTCGTACAGGTTTGCCATGGCTTGAACAGGGAAGAGGATTAATTGCTTGTAGGCATCTTTATATTCTGGTTTCAATGATATGTATTGTCTCAAAGCTTCCGCTTCCAGTTTCAGATATTCATCAGATACTTGTTTCCATTCGCCGGTCTCCAGGTTATAAGTATTCTGGTCGAGCATTTCTCCCGTTACGCGACCGTTATATTTGCTGTACAGGTTTAAGATTCGCATAGCTTCATCCGCTTGATCTTTGCCAAACTGCTGTGCGCAGAAACGGCGGGGATGTTCTAACAGATTGCCGGCATTATATTGCCTTGGATTCCATGCCATATCCAGAAAGAGAGTGATGGGATACTCCATGGGTTTGAGGTCGCCTACATTCAATACCCATAATTTATCTACCCCGTAGTTATACGTCAGTTGGAGTTGCTCCCACATATTTTGTATCGGAGTAACATTGATCCATTTTGAATTTCGGGGGGCTCCTACATAATCTACATGGTAGTACATTCCCCAACCACCAGGATGTTTACGCTCCTTTTCGTTGGGCAAGCGGCGTACATTTCCCCAGTTGTCATCGCACAATAGCATGATTACGTCATCGGGAACACGCATTCCTTTGTCATAGTAATCCATCACTTCTTTATATAAAGCCCAGATTTGGGGAATCTCTTTAGCCGGTCGTCCGGTCACTTTCTCGATAATCTTGCGTTGATTCTTTACAATCCTTTCCAACAATTTCACGTTTATATCCTCGCTCATGGCGGCATCACCGTCACCACGCATACCGATAGTCACAATATCCTCTGTACCTTGTCTTCGTTCAATACCTTCACGGAAGAAGCGGTCGAGCATTTTCTGGTTGGTCGTGTAATCCCATGCTCCGTATTCTTTACGCTTGTTCGCCCACTCTTGATGATTGCGTGCCATGGGTTCGTGATGGGAAGTGCCAATAATAATTCCCATTTCATCAGCTGTCTTACTGTTTAGAGGATCATCCGCATAAAAAGCCCATGCCCACATGGCAGGCCATACAAGATTACCTTTCAGGCGAAGTATCAGTTCAAAAATGCGTGCATAAAAGCGGTGGTCACCATAGTTTGTTCCATAAGTTTGTTTTACCCAGCCGGTCAGACAGGGAGCTTCGTCGTTTAGAAAGATACCTCGATAAGTGACTGCAGGTTCGCCGTCGGTATAACTACCCGGAATAACATATACATTCTTTTGTTTTACGACAGGGACATCGGCCCACCAATACCAGGGGGATACACCTATTTGTTCGGAAAGTTCGTAAATACCGTAAATCGTGCCCCGCTTGTCGCTTCCGGCAATGACTAGTGCACGGTCAATTCCTTCTAGTGGTTTGTCGATAGTCCGGATTATATATTTTTCTTTTTTCCCATTCAACTCTTCCTTTTCCAACTTGCCGGTTTTAAATAGAGCTTTGATAAAAGGGGATTCGTTACTGCCGATAATGATCGTTTGTCTATCTCCATTAGAAATATTCAGAATTTCCGGTCGATTGCCGGAAACTTGGGCTATATCTTTTTGAAGATTTTTGATAGCCATCTGGATTCCTTTCTCTTCATTACTGTCAGTAAGGATAGAACAAGGAACTCCATTTGAGATAACTGGAAAATAATCCGGACTTTGTTGGAACACAACAAAACGGTCGGCAGCGAAAGCGATGTTGATAAAGAACAGAAAATTTAATAAAGCGGTTACTCTTTTCATGTCATTATAAATAAATTGTTAATCATTGGGATTTATTAAAATCTCCTACAGCTTATTTACTTCGGATTTCTACAATATAAGGGACGCTGTTTCCTTCCATTTCTATTTTTACCTGCATTGTTCCCACTTTCCGGGTAGATTGTACGGTAATTAGAGCTGTTCCAAAATAGGTTCTTAATTGGTTGCCGGCAAATGTTCTTTTGCGACGCAAGTCTCCATTGTCAATACCTCGGAATTTCCCTTCTCCCTCTACACTTACCGTTATTTTTCTATCATCTGTCTGCACTCGGTTGCCGTCAGAGTCAATCAGTTGAATGGCAATGTGTGACAAGTCCTGACCATCAGCCTTAATTTCGGTTCTGTCTGGCGTAATAAGCGCATTGGTCGTTTCTTTGGAGGTTACCAGTTGATAGTTGGCTACTTCTGTATCTCCGTTGAAACCTTTGGCCACTAGTTTCCCGGGAGTATATGGCAAATACCAGATAATAGTATTATTGGGGAAATTCTCGGTTTTATGTATTCCCATTGATTTGTCGTTCATTAGCATTTCCACTTTCTCACAATTGGTAGTGGTGCGTACTTCCATGACCAGTCCTCGATAATGTTCGGGAAAATTCCAATGTGCGGCCATATTAGGCCATTGCCATAAGTCACGTCCGTGATCTATATCCAGTGAGGGATCTATGATTGCAATGCGCACCATTGGTTCCGGATTCCACATAGCCCGGTGATAGGCGGCCCGTGGCTTCTCAAACATACATATATCGAACAAACCATTCGGCCATCCTTTACTGGGCCATCCGGCTTCACCCAAGTAATCTACTCCTGACCAAATGAAACCTCCTGCAATAAAGTCATGGGAAGCTACTATATTCCAAGGATTATAGGGAGTGTAGCTACGTATATTTCCTTCCTCACCACTGAAATAGGGTAGTTCTTCCGATACGAGGAAGCAACGTTCGGGATACTTTTGATGGTCATTAAGCATACGGGCTTCCAGATAGTTGTAGCCGATTACGTCGGTTACACCGGAAAATTTGGCTTGATGACCGTTTTGTGCAGCGAGGGTTACCGGGCGGCTGGGTTCGTATTGATGTACAAATGCTTGCAGCATTGTAGCTCTTTCAACTCCCGTAGTGCTGTTGTCCCATGCTTCTTGTACTTCGTTTCCGATACTCCAAAGTACGATACTCGGATGATTGCGATCTCTAAGCAACATGTTTTCCAGATCCTTCTGCCACCATTCATCAAAGTATTTCTCATAGTATCCTGATTTCCATTTATCAAATGCTTCATCAATAACAATGAATCCCATACGGTCACACATATCCAGAAATTCGGGAGAAGGTTGGTTGTGGGCACAGCGGATAGCGTTGCATCCATACTCTTTCAGTATTTCCAGCCGCCGTTCGTATGACCGATCGGGAACTGCTACTCCCATACTTCCTGCATCTTGATGCAGACACATACCTTTTAACTTGATCTGTTTCCCATTGAGGGAGAATCCCTGCTTCGGATCGAACTTGAATGTTCGTACTCCAAAAGGTGTCCGATAGATGTCTATTATTTTAGAACCGGCTCTGATGATGGTCTCCATCTGGTACATCTGAGGATTCTCCAAGTTCCATAATTGTGGATGATTCAATGAAAGTATCTGTTTCAGATCGGAAGTATCTTGGCTTGGCAGTGTGAGTTTCTTGCTGTCATTTTGGGTAACTGCCTTTCCTCTGGCGTCGAGTACTTGTTGGGAGATAGTGAGAGTCTGTGTTTTGTCAGTACTGTTTTTCATAGTGGTTACAATGTGCACTTCTGCTTTATCCGTACTGACGGAAGGAGTTGTAATATAGGTACCATAAGTGGTAATATGTACCGGATTGAACGCTTGCAACCAAACATGTCGGTAGATACCCGCACCAGCATACCAGCGCGGACGTCCTCCAGTAGTATTTACACGGACGGCAATCACATTCTCTTTATCTGCATTTAGATAAGGAGTCAAATCGTATTCGATGCTACAAAACCCATACGGACGGAACCCAAGGTGCTTCCCATTGACGTATACGTCACTTTGTTGGAAGATACCATCGAAAAGAATAGAAATTTTCTTCCCATTGTAATGTGAGGGAATTTTAAATGTTTTACGATACCAGCCGATCCCTTCGGGCAAATAGGCTGCAGACCCTCCGCACTTGATGTCAAACTCTTGTTGGATATTCCAGTCGTGTGGCAACTGAACCGTATCCCATGTTTTGTCATTATAATCTACTGTGGCATATTCGGGCCGGTCACTAAGTGTAAATCTCCAGTCAAAATCGAAATTCTCTTTGATTCGTATATTATTTTGTGCTGATAGGTTCGTAACACAAATGATTAATACAAGAGTGACTAAAATTTTTTGTTTCATGGTTGAGCATTTATTAAAGGTTCAATTCTATAGTTTACAAGGAACACTGATAGTGTGTTTTCTTATTGGCAAAGATAGGAGATCCGGGGGAGAAACGTTTGGGAATATGCTTCTATTCCATTGATTGGTGTTACAACACTATTCTACATGTTTCATATTGTATTCTTTTCGTTACATACTTTCCGGAAGGCCTGTGAAACCTGGAAAAAACTTCCTTTTCTATTTGTATAATCCGGAGAAACTTTCCTATTTTGCAGCATTGAATCTAATTGGAAATGCTATGAGAAAGTTATTTTTTCTTTTTATCTTTCTTTTATTTTTTTGCCGATATGGTTATTCGGAGAATAGTCGTTTTTATGACTCGGGTCAGTTAACCTGTAACCTGATGACTACGATTTGTCAGGATGCGCGCGGATTTGTATGGATAGGAACCGAATATGGTTTGAACAAATTTGATGGGGTACAGTTTACCCAATATTTGAATAAGGAGAACGATGCTACTTCTTTGTTGGGAAACATTGTACGTGAATTGTTTGTAGATAGGGATCAACGATTGTGGGTGGGATGTAGCAATGGATTACAATATTATCTTCCGGAGAAAGATGTATTCTGCACAGTCCCTTTTGAAGAAAACCTGACTCCCAGTGTGGCGGAAATTGTTCAGTTGCAGAATGGTGAAATATGGTTAGTTGCTACTGGACGCGGGCTTTTCAAGGTTGATCGGGAGAATAATAAAGTCGTTGCTTTGGGGGAAATTAATAAAATATGTGGTACACAATCAATCACATTTATGAAGACCGTTTTAATCGTATCTGGATTAGTACAGATAGACAAGGACTGGTATGCCTGGATGCTTCTGGTAGGAAAAAAGCTGTTTATAAGACACCGGATTTGCCGGGAAATTTGGCAGGTATAGTTCTTGAAGATAAGGAGGGAGCCTTGTTTGTAACAGTTGCCGGAACGGTCCTGATGTTTGATGAAGTATCCAGTACTTTTATTCCATTCAGAGTTAAAGACAGACAAGGGATAGATATACGTGAAATGACCTTAACAAAAGATGGAGTTATCTATTTAGGTACATACGGTAAGGGAGTCTATTCTATTAATAAGGAAAAACGGTTATTGACTCCTGTAGAAAATATACATACTCCATTTTTGAATATGAATACGGCCAAAGTCGTTGCGATAACAGAAGACCGTAATCAGAATCTTTGGTTGGGATGCTTTCAGAAAGGAATAGTGATGATTCCTAACCGTCCGGTGGTATTCGGATTTTGGAATCTCTCGGAGAAGGGATATGATATGGGGGATATTATCACTTCCATATATCAGGATAGTCAGGGGTTCGTTTGGGCAGGACTGGAAAATGGGGGGCTTTTTAAGTTTAATGCCGAGGGTGAGATTATAGATCATATTGCCACCTCACAAACTGTGATTTCTATTTTTGAAGATAGTAATCATACTTTCTGGATCGGTACTTATTATAATGGTTTGGCACAGTTGGATACTCGTACGGGACAGTGTCATTTTCTCCCTCAGATCGGAAAATGTCGCATAAAAAGTCTCACGGAAGATTCACGGAAAAATTTGTATATTTCAGTATTCGGTGAAGGGCTAAAAGGTTATCATCTTCCTACCGGAACTACATGGAACCCGGGCGAGAAAGCACCAGAAACTAGAAAAATGATGAAAAACCGATGGGTCAATGTGCTTTTATGTGATTCAAAAGATATTATATGGATAGGACACTATAAAGGTATCAGTTGCTATGATGCCCGAAGCGATCGTTTCGTAGAGATTGAAGGGGATTCCATTTTGAATACTCGTGTCTGCTATTCTTTGTTGGAAGATCATAATGGTAATATTTGGATCGGAACGAATAACGGTTTGTATATGTGGAACCGTAGCAGTCGTTCCTTTATGCTTTATTCGACCGATGATGGACTTTCTAATAATGTGATATGCGGATTGGCGGAAGACAAGGAAGGAAATATCTGGTGTAGTACATTCAAAGGCATTAACCAGATTAAAATTGCCGAATCGAGAATTATCAATTATTATACGGGTAATGGACTGATTGATAAAGAGTATTCCCGTGGAGTGTATTTTTATGATAAGGAAGATAATATCTATTTTGGAGGAAGTAATGGAATCACCCGTTTTTCTCCGGCACTGATAATGCCGGAGAAGTTTTTGCAGGAGGTGATGATTATGAATATGTATTTAGGTAATCAGCCTATTACTTCTGAAACCTTTTCCGGAGGGAAAAAAGTGATTGAAGGGATATTGATGGATGCGAAAAACTTCCGGCTCTCGCATGAAGACAATACATTTACTTTTGAATTCTCTACGATGGATTTTCGCGAGCCGGAGAATATTCATTATGAATATCGTCTGAAAGAATTGAGCACTGTTTGGAATATTACTTTGTCCGGGGTGAATCGTATTACGTACAGCCATTTGTCTCCCGGAAACTATACGCTGGAAGTGCGTGCCTGTGAAAATGGGACTTATACCCCAGTGAAGCAGGTGGGTATCCATATCTCTCCTCCTTGGTATCAGACTACCGTGGCATATATCTGTTATCTCTTGCTTCTGGTAGTTTTTGGGATGCAGTTTTATTATCTATTGAAGCGTAAACAGAGGGAAGAAATCAACGAAGAGAAATTGAAATTCTTCATCAATATATCTCATGAGATAAGATCGCCAATGACGTTGATTATTAGTCCTCTGGAGACATTGTTGAGGCGTGAATATGATGAACCTACAACGAAAGCTTTACGCTCGATATATAAAAATGCGAATCGGATTGTCGGACTGATTAATCAGTTGCTTGATATTCGTAGAATCGACAAGGGGCAGATGAAAATTCATTGTTCGGAAACAGATATTGTGGGCTTTATTGATGACTTGTTCCAGGCTTTTGATTATCAGGCGGAAAAACGGGGAATACAGTTTACTTTCGAACATACTCTGAAAGAACTTCCTGTATGGATTGACCGGAATAATTTTGATAAGGTGCTAGTTAATTTGTTCTCAAATGCTTTTAAGTATACTCCGGATGGAGGGGAGATTACCGTATGTTTATCTGCGGGAGTAAATAAAAAAGAGTCGGGTGTTCTTCGTAATTATGCAGAGATAATGATTATGGATACCGGACCGGGTATTGATGAAAGTAAGCTGGAGAAAATATTCGAACGTTTTTACCAGGCATCCGCCGAGTTGTCTTCTACTCCTATAGGGTTTGGAATCGGGTTGAATCTTTGCCGCTTGTTGGTTGGTTTACACCATGGTACAGTGGTTGCATCTAATCGGAAAGATGTAAAAGGGAGTTGTTTTACAATTCGTATTCCACTCGGCAATAATCATCTGAAAAAAGAAGAAATGGTGGAACACTCCTTGGAAAACAGGATGGTTTTACAGAGCCATCCTTATGAATTGGAGAAACCGGAGAAAAAGAAAATTGGACGTAGTAAAACTAATTATAGAGTGTTGGTGGTGGATGACGATGATGAAGTCCGGGAGTTTCTGCAGATGGAATTAGGCGGAATTTACCGGGTAATGACAGCCAAAAATGGAAACGAGGGGTTGAGGCTGGCATTAGCGCAATTGCCCGATTTGATTGTATCTGATGTTGTGATGCCCGAAATGGATGGTTTTACACTAGTGAAAAAGTTGAAGGGAAACGGAAATACCAGCCATATTCCAGTCATTCTGCTGACATCAAAAGCCGAACATCCGGACCGTATCCAAGGATTGGATAAGGGAGCGGACGCTTATCTGACGAAACCTTTTATTGTGGAAGAACTTTCGACTATGATTGCAAGTCTGATAGCCAATCGTTTGTTGTTGAAAGGAAAATTCTCCGGTGCACAGGATCAGGAAGATAAAGTGAGAACAGTAGAAATGAAGTCAAATGACGAGATATTGATGGAGCGTGTAATGAAGGTGGTTAATGACTATTTGGATAACTCGGAACTGAATGTGGAGATGTTGGCAGAACAGGTTGGATTGAGTCGTGTGCAACTTCACCGGAAGTTGAAAGAACTGACGGGAATTCCTGCCAGTGAGTTTATACGCAATATCCGTCTTAAACAAGCTGCTTTATTGTTGAAGGATAAAAAAATGAATATATCTCAAGTTGCTTATGCTGTCGGCTTCACTAATCATACTCATTTCTCTACTGCTTTCAAAAAGTTTTATGGAGTTTCTCCTACGGATTATATTGGCAGATTAGAGAATGAATCCTAATTCTGTATATGTATAGAAGGAAGAACGTTACTTTGAGAAACCTGAATGAAACGGATTGAATAGTCGTGGAAACGGGTACTTTAGCTTTTGTAACGTATAAGAATGTCCTTAAGAGTGGAGTGCTGTAAATTTGCATCAACTGATAAATGAGATAGAAATGTCAGCTTCTTTATCAGGACTTTGATGTATTTTACTAACATTAAATTTTATAGTATGAAAAATGAGTTTGATTGTAAGAAGCAACAAACACAATCGGTGTTAACCCGATGCTGTGCCGGACTTCTGATTGGGTTCTGTGTCTGGGGAACTTCTTCTTATCCGCTTCCGGTGTATGCTTCGGATGCGGTAGTCTCTATTGAAGAACAGCAACAGCAAGCTGTGCGTATAACGGGAAAAGTGACCGATGAAAATGGAGAACCGGTCATTGGAGCAAGTGTGGTGGTGAAAGGCACTTCTACCGGTACTGTAACCAATCTTGAAGGCAATTATTCCATTACTGTCGCAAAAGGACAAACGTTGGAATTCTCTTTTATAGGAATGAAGCCTATAGCGGTAAAGATTGCTGATAAGAAAGTGGTGAATATAACTTTGCAGGATAATGCAGTGGCTCTTGATGAAGTGGTAGCTATCGGATACGCTTCTATGAAGCGTTCGGATTTGACCGGAGCTGTTACTTCTGTTAGTTCGGAGATGATTTCACAAATGAATCCTACTTCTATCGATCAGGTTCTTCAAGGACGTGCAGCCGGTGTATTGATGATACAGAATAATGGTATGCCGGGTGGTGG
>ULNF01035910.1_pt1 | contig 10199 bp, 6 predicted proteins | sample 1951851 | NCBI WGS metagenome assembly ULNF01 (sample SAMEA4835570, study PRJEB28245) | human gut metagenome | biome: gut microbiome; material: fecal sample | place: Denmark | collected 2008 | reverse complement strand
GGCATCTTTCTGAACCGGACAGATGAAAGAATCCCCAAACTGGGAAATCTGATCAGTCTTGCACACCTGGAACTGATCTATACGTTTCTTGGGAAAGGATATGTAGATGCAGTTGCAGCACACGAGGAATCTATTGTTCAGTATAGGAAGGATTATGATGCAAGCTTCCGTATTCTGGAGGAGCCTCTGATGATCACCGGAATAGGTGTCGCTTTTGCGAAAGACGATGACAGAGGAATCTGTGAGCAGATGAACCGGACTCTGGAAGAAATGCGTCAGGATGGCACATCCATGAAAATCATTGAAAAATATCTGGATGATCCCCAGAAGTATCTGGAGGTGGATGATCTTGGATATTAAGAAAATGAAAAAAGAAAAACGAATCCATCTGCTCGGTGGTCTGATTGGAATTTGTGTAGCTGTAGTCGCTCTGTTTTATTTTTTCCATGTAGAAAAGGCGGAAGCAGAAGAAAGAATGGTGGAGATTATAAACTATGTAAAAGTGCAGTGTTCCACCTACACCCATTATAATGAATCTTCGGAATCCAAAAGTCTTCTTCGTGCCATTGAAAGTGCCAGACAGATGAGTACAAATATCGACATGGAAATTGAAAACGGTGGTCAGCTAAGGCGGGAGTTCCTGAAAGAAAACCTGAAAACTCTCTGGGTGGATGGCATCCTTGTGCTGGATACAGAGGGAAAGACGGACTGTGAATACAGCACGGATGAATCTCTGACCAATGAGATTACGGCGTATTTGCAAAAAGACATTATCATGGATTTTGCCGGATATGAAGAAAGAAGCTATTCGGAACGGTTTACCAGGGAAGACGGATCTCGTATTGACATTGCAGCCTGTGCCAGAAAAGATGAGCCAGGTATCGTTGCGATTTATTATTACACCTCTCCTGAATTTACCAGAAATTATACTCTGACAATACAGGGGCTTTTAAAGGGGTATAGTACTCAGAAAGATGGAACGATTATAGTTGCAGACAACGGAATAGTGGTTGCCAGCAATGATGAGAGCTTGTTGGGACAGAATACGGCTGACAACGAAGTTGTTCAGGCAATGAAGAGGCATACAGATAGTCAGCACATTTACCATTTGAAGAATGAAGGAATCGGATGCTACGGAATCATGCTGAAGCAGAGGGATTATTATATCTATGCGTATCTGCCGGATACGGAAGTATTCCATAACCTTCCATTCGGTGTAATAAGCGTTATTTTCTTTTATTTCCTGATGTTCAGTATATTTTGGTTCTGGACATACAGAACCAATCTGGCACACCGGAAACAGGAACAGGAAAAAGACGAAAAATATAAGGCAGAACTTCTGATAGCTGCAAAAAAGGCAGAGGCTGCCAATGAGGCAAAAACAGAGTTTCTCCAGCGGATGAGCCATGATATCCGGACTCCGATCAATGGAATTCGAGGCCTGGTCAATATGGCAGACCATTATGCAGATGATATGGAGAAGCAGACGGAATATAGGACAAAGGTGAAAGAGGCATCGAATCTGTTGCTGGAACTGGTAAATGATGTCCTGGATATGAGTAAGCTGGAGTCAGGTGAAATTGTTCTGGAAGAGATTCCATTTAATCTGAGCAGTATTTCCAGGGAAGTATTTGTTGTGATCGAGCAGATGGCGGCAGAACAGAATATCCGGGTTGCGTGGGAGAAAAAAGAAATCACACACCGTGATTTTATTGGAAGTCCGGGATATGTGAAACGGGTGATGATGAATATTCTGTCGAATGCGGTGAAATATAACAAAGAAAACGGACAGATCTATGTCAGCTGCGTGGAAATCCCGTCCGAACAGCCGGAAATGACGACAATGGAATTTGTCTGCCGGGATACCGGAATCGGAATGGCTGAGGAGTTCCAGAAGCATATTTTTGAACCATTTGCACAGGAACATACGGGAAGTCGCGCAAAGTTTGCCGGAACCGGACTGGGAATGGCTATTTCAAAGAAGCTGGTCGAGGAAATGGGCGGAACCATTACTTTTGAAAGTAAAAAAGGCGTAGGGACGACATTTGTGATCCGGGTTCCATTTAAAATAGATCTGGATGCGGATAAACGTGAAGAATCGAAGGATGTATCCGAAAAATCTATAAAGGGGATGCATGTTCTTCTGGCAGAAGACAATGAGCTGAATATGGAAATCGCTGAATTTTTGCTTCAGAATGAAGGTGCTGAAGTGACCAAAGCATGGAATGGTCAGGAAATTGTTGAGCTATTCAGAAAAAGTGAAGCAGGTGAATTTGATGTCATTCTTATGGACATTATGATGCCGATCATAAATGGTTATGAAGCTGCAAAGAGGATCCGGTCTTTGGACAGAGAGGATGCAAAAAAAATACCAATCATTGCAATGACAGCAAATGCGTTTACGGAGGACAGAATAAGAGCAAAAGAAGCAGGGATGGATGAGCATGTTGCGAAACCTATTGATGTGGAATTACTGATAAAAGTAATCCATAAATTGGTGAAACATAATTGACACTGTAAAATAGAAAAATACAAAGGAAACTCAGAGGAGAGCTCATAATGAAAAAGAAAAAATGGAGCAGAGTTTTGCCCGTGCTTCTGGTGATGGTGACAGTTATATCACTTTTGCCGGGCTGTGGCAGGAAGCGTGCAGAAAAAGAAGATGCAGAAACAATCACTGTGTATTTATGGAGCACAAACCTGTATGAAAAATATGCACCATACATCCAGAAACAGCTCCCGGATATCCAGGTTGAATTTGTTGTAGGCAATAATGATCTGGATTTTTACAGGTTTCTTAAGGAAAACGATGGATTGCCGGATATTATAACCTGCTGTCGATTTTCCCTGCATGATGCAAGTCCCCTGAAAGACAGTCTGATGGATCTTTCTACAACCAATGCAGCAGGTGCTGTCTATGATACATATCTCAGCAATTTTATGAATGAGGATGGAAGCGTAAACTGGCTTCCCGTGTGTGCAGATGCCCATGGGTTTGTAGTGAACAAAGATCTTTTTGAAAAGTATGAGATTCCTCTGCCAACAGATTATGAAAGCTTTGTTTCTGCCTGCCAGGCATTTGATAAAGTGGGGATTCGTGGATTTACGGCAGACTATTATTATGATTATACCTGTATGGAGACACTGCAGGGTCTGTCAGCATCAGAGCTGTCTTCTGTAGACGGACGCAAGTGGCGTACCGCATACAGTGACCCGGATAATACAAAGAGAGAAGGCCTGGACAGTACCGTCTGGCCTGAGGCTTTTGAACGTATGGAGCAGTTCATCCAGGATACAGGGCTGAGCCGGGATGATCTGGATATGAATTATGATGATATCGTTGAGATGTATCAAAGTAACAAGCTTGCCATGTACTTTGGCAGCTCTGCTGGTGTAAAAATGTTTCAGGATCAGGGCATCAACACAACCTTTCTTCCATTCTTTCAGGAGAATGGTGAAAAGTGGATTATGACTACACCATATTTCCAGGTGGCTTTAAACCGCGATCTGACACAGGATGAGTCACGTCGAAAGAAAGCAATGAAGGTACTGAGCGCAATGCTTTCAGAGGATGCGCAGAATCAGATTATCAGTGATGGCCAGGATCTGTTAAGCTACAGTCAGGATGTGGATCTAAAGCTTACGAAATATATGAAAGATGTGAAACCTGTGATCGAAGAAAACCACATGTATATCCGCATTGCGTCAAATGACTTTTTCTCTGTTTCCAAGGATGTGGTTTCCAGGATGATCTCAGGAGAATACGATGCAGGGCAGGCCTATCAGTCGTTTAATGCTCAGCTTCTTGAGGAGAAATCCATTTCTGAGAAAGTAGTTTTGGATTCACAGAAGTCTTATTCCAACCGCTTTCATAGCAGGGAAGGAAATGCAGCATATTCTGTTATGGCAAATACTCTGCGCAGCATCTATGGGTCAGATGTGCTGATTGCAACCGGAAACAGCTTTACGGGAAACGTGCTGAAAGCCGGTTATACAGAAAAAATGGCAGGTGACATGATCATGCCAAATGATCTTTTGGCTTACAGCAGTAAGATGAGCGGTGCTGAACTGAAAGAGACAGTGAAAAGCTTTGTAGAAGGCTATGAGGGAGGCTTTATTCCGTTTAATCGTGGCTCTCTGCCAGTGGTCAGTGGAATTTCTGTGGAAATCAAGGAAACAGAGGATGGTTACACCTTGAGCAAGGTTACAAAGGACGGAAAACAAATTCAGGACGAGGATACTTTCACGGTAACCTGTCTCGCGACATCAAAACACATGGAGGCTTATCCGGAAGATGAGAATATTGTGTTTGATGGAGGAGATACCACTGTGAAAGACACCTGGACAGGGTATGTTTCAGATGGTAATGCCATTCTTGCAGAGCCTGAAGATTACATGACGCTGAGGTGAGAAGATTGAAAGATAAAGTTTTTCAATCGTGAGATTTGTGTGTGCGCGCACTGACACAAACTCGACATGCGCAAAAAGCGTGCGCAGAAATGAGCGGAAAGAATGGATATTGAAAATCATAATACGGATAGAAAGAAGCCTGTCAGGAGAAAACAATTCATGGCAGTTGTCTGTGTCGCTGTTTTGGTGGGAATTGTTTTGGGGGTTTTCCGATATTTTAAATTTGTGTCGAAAACTGTTTATGAGGAAAGTGTTTCTCATTTGACGGAGGTTTTTCATCAGTCTGATAACATGATGAGAGAACTGACAGATAAGAACCTGACATATCTTCATATATGGGGAGAGAATCTGCAGAATATTTTGAGCGAAGATGAAATTTGTGACTATATAAAGAAAGCACAGGAGGATGCAGGATTTTTAGAGTTCTTTTTTCTGTCAGCTGACGGGGACTACAAGATGGCGACAGGGGAAACAGGGTACCTTGGATTACAGGAAAATATGGAAGAGGAAATCCGGCAGGGAAATGATGTGATAGCGAATGCAGCAGTTCCCGGAAAATCTCAGCTGCTTATTTTTGCCACGCCTAAGGCTCATGGAATTTATCAGGGATTTGAATATGATGCGATTGCGATTGCTTACGAAAACTCTGACATTGTAGACGTACTGGATATTTCTGCTTTCGATGGAAATGCCCAGAGCTTTATGATTCATCCGGATGGTCGTGTTGTGGTGGATCATTCTTCTGAGGCATGGGGGAACGTGTATAATTTTTTCGGAATTCTAAGAGAGCATTCTGATATGTCTGAAAAAGAGATCAATGCGCTTTTGGGGAAGTTTAAAGCAGGACGTACCGATGCGATGCTGCTAAATCTGGATGGAAGGAACTACTATCTGGTCTATGAAAAAGCAGATATTCAGGACTGGATGTTTCTGGGACTTGTCCAGGCGGATATCGTCAATGCCAGCATGAACCGTCTGCAGCGTAGTACGATAATCTTTGTCAGTGCGATCGTGTTCTGTATAGCTGCACTTTTTATCAGTCTTATTATTCAAAAAAACAGGACAAATCTCAGAAGAAAGGATACGGAGATTCTGTATCGGGATGAGCTGTTTCAAAAGCTTTCCATGAACGTGGATGATGTCTTTCTGATGCTGGATGCAAAAACATATCAGGCAGATTACGTCAGTCCAAATGTGGAAAAGCTGTTGGGGATTACGGTAGAACAGATTCATAAGGATATTTGTATTCTGGGAAAACTGTATTCAGAGAAACAGGAAGATCCGGAGAAAAATTATCTGGAGGAAATTCAGGTTCAGGAACAGAGAGAATGGGATTTTGAATATGTTCATCTGAAGACAGGGGAAAAACGCTGGTTCCATAATATTGCAATGGGCAGTGAGGTAAACGGGAAAAAGAAATATATCCTGGTTATGTCAGACCGTACCTCTGACCGGAAAATGAACCAGGCACTTTCTGAGGCAGTACGTGCTGCGGAGACAGCAAACAAGGCAAAGAGTACGTTCCTTTCCAATATGTCTCACGATATCCGGACACCAATGAATGCGATTATCGGTTTTACGACACTGGCTGTAAGTAATATTGATGACAAGAAAAGAGTTCGGGATTATCTGGGCAAGATCCTTTCCTCCAGCAACCATCTGCTCTCATTGATCAATGACATACTGGATATGAGCCGGATTGAGAGCGGAAAGATCCATCTGGAAGAAACAGAGGTCAGTCTGTCGGATGTGCTTCATGACCTGAAGACGATCATCAGTGGACAAATACATGCGAAACAGCTGGAACTTTATATGGATGCCATGGATGTTACGAATGAGGATGTCTATTGTGATAAGACGCGGCTGAACCAGGTGCTGCTGAATCTTTTGTCCAATGCAGTGAAGTTTACGCCGGCGGGAGGAACCGTTTCTGTCCGGATCAGACAGTACCCGGGGACAGTAAAGGGCAGTGAATTGTATGAGATCCGGGTAAAGGATAACGGAATCGGCATGAGCCAGGAATTTGTACAGAAGATCTTTTCACCCTTTGAGAGGGAACGTACTTCCACGGTCAGCAGGATCCAGGGTACAGGGCTTGGCATGGCCATTACCAAGAATATTGTGAATATGATGGGCGGTACCATTGAGGTTTTGACAGAACAGGGAAAAGGCACCGAATTTATTGTTCGTCTGCCATTTCGGATTCAGTCTAAGCACCAACGGATAGAGAAAATCGCAGAACTGGAAGGACTTAAAGCATTAGTTGTAGATGACGATTTTAATACCTGTGACAGCGTGACAAAAATGCTTGTGAAGGTTGGAATGCGTTCGGAATGGACACTTTCCGGAAAGGAAGCTGTTCTTCGTGCACGACAGTCTATGGAAATGGGAGATGCATTCCATGCTTATATCATCGACTGGCGTTTGCCGGATATGAATGGCATTGAAGTTACCCGCCAGATCCGCAGCCTTGGAGATGATACGCCGATCATAATTCTGACAGCTTATGACTGGTCAGATATCGAAGTGGAAGCCAGAGCGGCCGGAGTGACTGCATTCTGTGCAAAACCAATGTTCATGTCAGATATCAGAGATACCTTGATGACTGCGATCGGCCAGAAACAGGCAGAGGCAGAGGATGCAATCCTTCCGGCAGCAGGTTCGGATTTCAGAGGCAGATATATACTGCTTGTGGAAGACAATGAACTGAACAGTGAAATTGCAGTGGAGATCCTCAATGAATATGGCTTCCTGGTTGACACTGCCGAAAATGGAGCAGAGGCAGTGGAAAAAGTTAAGAATTCAAAGCCAGGTAATTATGATCTGGTGCTGATGGATGTGCAGATGCCTGTAATGAATGGATATGAGGCCACGAAGCAGATCCGTGCTCTGGATAATCCGGCACTGGCGGGGATTACAATTCTTGCCATGACTGCCAATGCTTTTGATGAGGATAAAAAGAAGGCACTGGAATGCGGTATGGACGGATTCTTATCCAAGCCAATCGTTATTGAGGATTTGATTAGCATTCTGCAGAAGAATCTGGATTAGAGGTCTGTGAACTTTCAAATGGTTTTGTTGAAGGAACAAATAGTAAATTAAAAATGGTAAAACGTACTATGTATGGAAGATGCAGCAAAGTACTTTTAGCGGCAAAAGTAATATATGTGAAGGCAAAACGATACGGATAATTGCGGAAGAACCAGAATCGCCCGGAATACTCAGGTTATGCCAGAAAGCAAAAATTTACAAAGGCTTACAAAGCCCGAAATACCAAGAAAAACTAAAAAATGCGAGGTTATGCAACAATGATAAAAGTTTTCTTTATTTGCCACGGCACTCTTTGAAAGCTTCGCAAAAAAGCCAGTAAAATCACGGACCGGAGGGCATAGGCGGTCAGAAAATACCCCGAAAATAACCCACGGTATTTTGTGCAGATATTACATATAAATATAGATGATATTCGGGACGCAATATGATAGAAAAGCTGTAAGATTTTGGAAAGAGAAATCTTATGGCTTTTTTTTGTGAATAAATCGAATTGAAAAGAAAATGTTGATAGATTATAATTTTTATATCTTTATAGACGGAATATATTAGATGGAGGATGCAAATGTTTGATCAAGAAAAATTAGTAGCGGTTATTGCTGCTTATAAAGAATATTTTCCAAATCATTGGAAAGATGAAAAGTATAAGTGGGAGGCAATCCAGTCTTTCCAAGAGCACTGGAATATATCTGCCGAGAATCTGGAATGTTGTTATATGCAAAAACAGAGGAAGCAATCACACCAGATTGCAGTTATGTAATGAGTGGAAATAAGATTAGTGTAAAAACATTGGATTTGAATAAAGAGTTTAAATTAATTGCAGCTCAGTTGGATAAGATTGCGGAGGAGTATTTTCAAAAGATGTAGTTGGACTTATATAATGAAAAGAGTTGGGAATATGTCTAATTTAATAGAAAGTTGGTGAAAAGCTTGGATATAAAACAATTAATCGGTGAAGCAACTGAATATGACAAAAAGCTATCTTTGGAAGCGAAGAAACCAAAGAGTTGGTGTAAGAGCGTAAGTGCTTTTGCAAATACATTTGGTGGAGCATTAATCTTTGGAATAGCCGATAATGATGAAATTGTAGGACTTGAGAATCCGAATAGCGATGCTGAGAAAATAAGTGAAATCATTAAGACAAGGATGGATCCAATTCCAGAATTTCGTCTTCGATTTGAACAGGTCGAAGATGGAAAAGTATTAATTATACTGGATATCTTCAAAGGTGAAGAGACACCGTACTATTATTCGGGTGATGGTGTGCTGGAAGCATATGTTCGTGTTGGAAACGAGAGTGTGAAAGCAACATCAACGGAATTGAAAAGACTGGTATTGCGCGGTAGAAATACATCTTATGATTCACAGATTTCTACGTATAAGGTGGAAGATTTTGCTTTTTCCAAACTCCGGGAAAGATATAAAAAATGGACAGGAAATAGTTTTGATGAGAAAGATCTTATATCATTTGGGTTGGCAAATGAGCAAGGATATTTGACAAATGCCGGAGCCTTGGTTGCAGATGAAAGCCCTATTCGATGGTCAAGATTATTTTGTACCCGGTGGAATGGATTAAATAAAAGCGGTGGTACAATAGATGCATTTGACGATGCGGAATATTCTGGAAGTGTATTGTCATTAATTGATAATGGAGAAGCTTTTATTAAGAGAAATGCGAAATTAATGTGGAGAAAGACTGCTAATTCCAGAGAAGAAATGCCGGAATATGTAGAACGTAGTTATCATGAAGCGTTGGTTAATGCATTGGCTCATAGAGATTATCTGGTGAATGGTAGTGAAGTGCATATTGATATTTACGATGATCGTATGGAAATTTATTCGCCAGGAGGCATGCCGGACGGTTCCATTATTCAGGACAGAGATCCACTTACAGTTCCGTCAACGAGAAGAAACCCGGTTTTGGCAGATATATTTAATCGGCTGGGATATATGGAACGTAAAGGTAGTGGATTTGGAAAAATCATCGGCGGCTATGAATTTCAGATCAACTATGACGAAAGTAAAAAGCCGTCTTTTAGATCAGATCGGTACCAGTTTACAGTTGTGATGCCAAATTTGAATTACAATGTCCCTCAGGATGTCCCTCGGAATGTCCCTCGGAATGTCCCTCAGAAAAAAGAAAGCAATCCGTTGGAAATTCAAATATTGAATATGATAAAAAAGGATAATAAAATCAGTACAGAAAAAATGGCAATGACGTTAGGAATAAGTTCCAAGACTGTAAAACGTCACATCAAAGATATAGGTATTGTCCGATTTGTTGGTCGTGGTTCCAATGGACACTGGGAAATAATTGATGATTAGAAATACAACTAAATATTATTAATAGCAAAGCTATAAGATTTCAGAAAATGGAGTCTTATAGCTATTTTTTGCGCAAAAATAAAAAAATTTCTCCAATACCCTGTAAAAACACCGTTCTTCTTTTGTATATGTGAGAGACAAAAACAAAAAAATAAAATTTTTTGCATTTGCTCGCTGTATTTTACCCTCTGAGCGTTTCGTTATATGAGGGCGTAAAAAAGAAAGTCTGATGCAATAGTAATAAATTGTTTTTGTGCTCTCAATTGAATCCAGGCCTGATTCATATGGAACAAGTAAATCAGAACAAAAAAGGAGGCGGTATAATGGCAAAGGCAGGAAGAGGTCAGACAAGGCGGGATTCCAAGCGTAGAGTATTAAGACCGGGAGAAAGCATAAGAGCAGACGGAAAATATCAA
>ULNF01025202.1_pt1 | contig 10387 bp, 8 predicted proteins | sample 1951851 | NCBI WGS metagenome assembly ULNF01 (sample SAMEA4835570, study PRJEB28245) | human gut metagenome | biome: gut microbiome; material: fecal sample | place: Denmark | collected 2008 | reverse complement strand
ATGTTGCCTTTGAATCTGAATTTTATCAAATATGATGTTATCTGTAAAAAATGAAATCATTGCAAATACTATTGATAAACAAAGAATTTTTATATTTATTCTTTCTTTTAACATCTTGTACATTATTTACCTCCACTTATGTACTACTTTCATGCCACGTTTCTATTTTCTTTAATTATTTTTCATCATAAATTCTTTCTGTCTCTGAATCTGCTCACCAATATATTCATATAATTCATCACTAAGTCCCTTGATTCTCTTCTCTAAATATTCTTTGTTTTCATCCGTATAAGAAGCCTGCTGTCTGATCTGACTTCCTATATACTCGTACAGTTCATCGCTTAACGCCTTTATTCTGTTATTCAATCTATCTACTTCTTCTGACGACATTGGAAATTTTTCAGCTTCTGGTTTTACAGCTTCCTCTTCTCTATTTTGTCTCAGCTGTTCATTCTCTTCTTCCAGTCTTTTTATTCTTTCATCCATTTTAGATAATCTATAATTACATTCTTTTAATCTCTGTTCCAATTCGCTGGTTTTCATAAAATATTTACCTCCATATCATTGGTTTTATTTATTCTCATCTTCACCAAATATAGCTCTTGACATCCTGTATCTGCAGCTTATTCCTACTTTTGAGATTGTTGTTTTAATACCATCCTGCTCTAAACTCTCAATCGTTTTGGCAATTCTCTCATTATCTAAAACACTGTTTACACGCCGCAGTATCTGACCCATTTTCTGATTCGCTTTCCCCGGATAATATACCTGCCTCGTCTCCTGAACCACAACATCAGGCACACTTTTCTGCCTGCTCATATCCATTAATCTGTCAAATGCAAATCCGACATCAACATTTTTCACACAATCTTTCAGCCATTCATAGCCTTCCGGAATCCATTCAGCATTTTCAATCCATGTAATAACCGAATCATTATCTAATATCCGAAATAGTTCCGCCTTAATCTGACCATCTTCTCCATCATTTCTGGAATCAAACAACATATTCATACAACGAACTACATGTCCCACAGCATACTGGTAAAAAAAGGTAATATTCTCATCTTTCCACACACATTGCACACGTAAAAATTTTTCATATTCCTGCAGCAAAGAAACCTGATTGTCAAACATTTTGCTTCTGTAACATGTTGTCAGTGAATTTTTTCCCCATTGCAGATAGTAATAGAGAACGTCTGAAATAAATACAATTCTTTTTAATCGGGAAAAATATTGTAAGTTCAGTAAAAAATCTTCTCCCAGTTCCTTATCAAGTGGAAAACACAATCCGTACTTGTCAAAATATTCCCGTTTATATAATTTATTACATGGTCCTTCAAGCAGCACAGTATACAATAATATTCTTGAAAAATCACCCAGAAACTTTTCTCTCGAAAGTACACATTCTTTTCCAAGATACTGTGGCAGCCAGTCATTGGAACTGACAGGTCTGTTTCCTTCTAATACCATATAACGCATTCCACAGACTACCATATCAGCTTCATAGATATGCATTGTATCTACCAGTCGTTCCGTCATATTTTCTGTTATCACATCATCTGAATCAACAAACTGGATATACTCTCCTGTCGCCGACTCAATTCCACAGTTTCGCGCATTGCTGACTCCACCATTTGGGACATCCAGAACTTTAACTCTGTCATCAATTGCAGCATAGTTCTGGCATATGATAAGTGAATCATCCTTCGATCCATCATTAACCAAAATAATTTCTATATTTTTATATGTCTGTTTCAGTATCGATGTGATCGTATACCCAAGATATTGTTCTGCATTATACACTGGAACAATAATACTGACCTTCTCATTTTTCATTTTCTTTCACGCACACTCCTTGCCATACCATACTTCTCAAGCCCTTTTGACAAAAGTTTAAATTCCTCAATATACCACGGATCAACATCATGCTGTTGCAAATAGTCCACGTCTTTCCTTGCCTGTTCTACAAGTGCTTTTACTTTCGGTCCATTTACCTGTTGGCAATAGCATTGATAAATCCTGTCTAAGAGAACCCAGCAATAGATATCATTCATTTTTCTCTCTAATGACTTTATTCCATGTTTATCAAAGAAATCTACTCTCTCACGAAATGCCCAGCAAGCATCAAGATTTGCCTCTCTGAATTTTTCACCTGTAATACTGTCTGTTCGTCTTCTGTCATAGTTATAAAATGAAAAATCTATATATACTAACTTTCTGGCATTATACATATATTTATAGGTCGTATATTCATCTTCATGAAGTTTGCCTTTCGGATATCTGACATCCGCAATCACACTACGCTTATAAAGCTTATTCCACGCATTGGGTTTAAAGTAATGCCAGTCAAGCATTGCCTCCAACGCAAAAATATTATCGCCTTCTACCACATTTCCGGTACAGGCTGTTTCTTCAACAATACAGTCCGCATATAGATTTCGATAGCTGCATTCTGCAATATCAGCATCATATTTCAATAAAGTATGATATAATACCTCATACATCTTATCATCTATCCAGTCATCACTGTCAATAAAAGCTATGTACTCTCCGGCAGCCACCTCAATGCCTGCATTCCGTGCATCTGATAATCCACCATTTTCCTTATGGATCACCCGAATCCGCGAATCTTCCTGCGCATACCTGTCACACATCTCCCCACATGCATCCGGTGATCCATCATCTACAAGTATGATTTCCAAATTACGGTATGTCTGCTTTCGAATTGACTCTACACAACGATTTAAATAATTCTCTACCTTATAAATCGGAACAATAACACTAATTTTTCCTTCTTCCATTTTCATACTACTCCACTATTTATCCAAAAATTCTCCAATACATCTTCCCTAACGTTCTTCGAATTCCACTTCCCTGTGGAAATATTTTCATCAGCAGCTTTCTGGTTCTCTTAAATGCTCTTGCTTCAATTACTGTATCTACTGTCACATTCTGACCGCCGCCCTGATGCTGCATTCCACTTAAAATTTGCTCATAATATGGTGTTTTTCTCGCCATGTCCCAGAATACATATCCAAAATCTTCATCCGGTTTCATCCACGGCTTCAAAAATCCGGCATAATGAATAATATATGGATCTTTTCTCGCATTTTCATAGTCATCCAAAATATAATACGGTGCGTATTTAATCACTTTCTGCCAGCGGAAATGATCACAGTCAAAGATCATATTCCATTTCATATCCAGATAAGTTACCCTGTCTTTACATACCACATTCAGAATATCCTGATCTGAAAAACGGTAAATTCCTGTATCCGACATTTCGAGTAGTTTGTCCACTGTCACAACTTTACTCATCTCTGTAACATTAAACACAAGTACTCCCGCCTGAAAATATACAAACGGATTTTCGAGTCCCAGTGTATTTTTACAATACTGACGCATTTCTGAATTTTTCATATTGCACTGTCCTGCAAAATCAGGATCAAGTGCACCCGCAATCAGACTGTTTCCCATATCTGTATCGTAAAGTTCTGCTACATCATGACAGATGATCATATCACAATCCAGATATACTACTTTCGGATATACCTTTAGAATATCAAGGATCAGGAAACGGTAAAATGTTTCTGTTGTAATGTGCTGCTTTGCCTGCAAGACGTAGCCGGCGACCCTGCTGCTCACATTCACGAAAATAAATCTCACATTCGCTCTATTCAATCTGTCCGTAAACATTTTCTGGCTGTCAGCATTGATATCTGTATGGAATACATAAATCTCATACTTCCGGTCATGACTTGTATGTTCCACGATCGACTGTGCACAGGTATATAAAATCGGAACATATTTCTGGTTTGCTGCAAGTACTACCGGTACTACATCCCCATCTGTTGCCTGTGTAACTTCTGTCTCTGCATCTGCATTGTGAATCAATGCAATCTGCAACTCTCCCAGGCGGTACTTTCCCTGTTTTTTCAGGTACATATAATAGATACCCGCCAATCTTTCTCCTAAATGACCAGTCGTGCGGTATCCCTCTCTGGAATACTCGCTCATATCCGCACGCTTTTCAAATTCTTCTAACACATCAAAAAGAATTTTCGAATAATCCTCAAAAAGTTCTTTTTTGGCAATAAACATGTTGCATGGATAAAACGTATGACCTTCAAAAAGTTCTCTGGCTGTCTCACTCAGATATGAATACTTTTCATCTATGATTTTTAAAAATAACTCTGCATCCTCGATATGTAACTCCGGTGCCTTTTTATAATGCTCATAAACGCTCTTTGCATTCATATCAGAAGTAGGTACACCTTTGGCAATCAAGAAATCATACTTTTCAATATAATCCTGCACTGCTTTTTCATGCAATGCCAGTTCATCCATTGCCTTCTGATCCAGGAAATCATATTCAATCGTTCCCCATGATGTCTCTTTGATCTTTTTTTCACTAAAAGAGAAAAATCGTCGGTAATGGCAAAATCCATAGTAATCTGCCTGCATGTTTTTCCATGCCCAGTACTGAGTTGTAAGTTCACAATATGATTTATTCAAAGACGAAATATTGTCCCCTTGATTATCCTGATACACACCTTCCGGTACTTCTTTCGTCTGAAAATCACTTCCTGCAATCACATTATAAAATAACGAATTATTAACACGCATCGTATCACGGTTTGGGGTATGTGTCACAAAAATCTTAATATCACTCATTTTTATTTTAACTCCTCAATTTTATCTAATGCCGCTTCGATCACTTTGTCCATATCATAGTATTTATAATTACCAAGTCTTCCGCCAAAAATGACATTGTTCTCACTCTCGGCAAGCTGGCGGTATTTTTCATAAAGTGAATTATTTTTCTCGTTATTTACCGGATAATAAGGTTCATCTCCCTTATGCCACTCACTCGAGTACTCTTTGGAAATAATTGTAACAGGCTGTTTTCCATATTCAAAATGTTTATGTTCGATGATTCTCGTATATGGAACTTCTCTGTCTGTGTAATTCACGACAGCATTTCCCTGATAATTTTCCATCTCATAACGTTCCTGCTCAAATCGGACGGAACGATACTCTAAGACACCCAGTTTATAGTCATAATATTCATCGATCATTCCTGTATACAGAACTTTATCTGCGACCTGTCCGTTCTTTGCAGTAAACTCTTTATAATCTGTATTAAGTAATACCTCTGTTCCCTCTAACATTTTTTCAATGATGGCTGTGTATCCACCGATCGGGATTCCCTGATAGCGGTCATTAAAATAATTGTTGTCATAAGTAAAACGTAACGGCAGACGTTTGATGATAAAAGCCGGCAGGTCTTTGCAGTCTCTTCCCCACTGTTTTTCCGTATATCCCTTGATCAGTTTTTCATAGACATCACGTCCGACAAGGGATAATGCCTGTTCTTCGAGGTTTTTCGGTTCCGTAATATTTAAATCTGCGATCTGTAACTGAATGATGTCTTTTGCTTCCTGTGGTGTAACAATCCCCCACATTTTGCTGAATGTATTCATATTAAACGGAAGATTGTATAATTCGTCTTTATATCTGGCAATCGGTGAATTAATGTAATTATTAAACTCTGCAAACTGGTTAATATATTCCCACACTTTTTTATTTGAAGTATGAAAAATATGCGCACCATATTTATGTACATTAATATCATCTATCTTTTCACAGTAGATATTTCCACCAATATGGTTTCTCTTATCAATAACCAGACACTTTTTCCCTCTCTTTTTCATTTCATAGGCAAAAACTGCTCCATAAAGCCCACTTCCTGCAATCAGATAATCATACTTCATAACTTTTTCTTCTCCTGTCTATTTTAATTTCCAATATAGGTTTCCAACTGTCCGCCGTATCCAGCTTCCCTGTGGCAAAATTTTTTTTGCCGCTTTCCTAAGTACGTCAACCACTGCTTTCCCCGGATGTATCTTTTCTTTTGCCTGTCCGCACATATCATAGAGCAGTTCTTCATAATAAGGGGTTTTTCGTGCCACCTTCCAGAATTCCTTTGCAAAATCATCTTTTGGATTTTTCCAGGGCTTTGCCGCACCTGCATAATGGATGATATATGGATCCTTTCTGGCATTCTCATAAGCATCCATAACATAATAAGGTGCCGATTTGATCACATGCTGCCAGCGATATTTATTACAGTCTGTCAAAACATTCCACTGCATATTCAGATAAGTAACTTTACCCTCACATACGATATTCAAAATATCCTGGTCGGAATATTTGTAAATTCCAGTATCTGACATTTCAAATAATTTTTGAACACTAATCTTATCTGCTATTTGCCCCATATGGAACACTAATACACCAGCCTGAAAATAAGCAAGAGGATCCTTTAATTTTAAGACGTCTCTGCAATAAGCAAGTGTGTCAGCATTCGCTCCGTTACATTGTCCTGCGAAATCCGGATCAATCACTGCTGCCAACATATTATCACCGAGTTTAACATCATATAGCTCTGCGATATCACGCCGGATGATCATGTCACAATCCAAGTATACCACTTTCGGATACATCTTTAAAATATCAAGAATCAGAAAACGATAAAATGTTTCCGTGGAAATATGTTCTTTCGCTTTTAACTGATATCCAGCCACCCGGCTCCTTACATTAACAAAAGAAACATCGAAATTTTTCTTTTTAAGTTTTCTTATTTCATTTTGGCTTTCCGGCTCAATATCAGTATGAAAAATATATATTTTATAATCTCTTTGTTCCGATATATGGTCTGCAATCGACTGCAGACATGTATATAAAATTGGAACATATCCTTGATTGGCAGCTAACACAACCGGTATTTCATCGTCTTCTGACACACTGATTTTTGAAGTACCTTCATTTTGTTCAATCTGTGCCATCTGCAGCTGTCCCAGACGATATCCGCCTTTTTGTTTCAGATATTCAAAAAAGATTCCCGTCATGCGTTCCCCTAAATGCCCCGGTGTGCGCAAACCTTCTCTGGAATATCTGCTCATATCACATCTCTGTTCAAATTCATCCAGAATATCAAACAGCATCTTAGAATACTGAAAGAATAATTCTTTATTCATAATAAACATATTGCATGGGTAAAAGATTTTCCCATGCACATATTTTTCAGCCACGTCATTCAGTTCGGGATATTTTTCACGAATAATAGAAAGAAAAAGATCTAAATCTTCTATATGGAGTTCCGGTGCATTCTTATAATGCTGATACACAGACTTCGCCTGTAATGCATTTACCGGAATCCCTTTTGCAATCAGAAAATCATACTGCTCAATCGTCTGTCTCATGGATGCTTCATCCATACAAAGTTCCTGTTTCACGTTTTCACTCAAAACCGGGTAAATCAGGCAGCCACAATCAGCTTCCTGCAGATTCACTTTGGAAAAGGAAAAATATCTGCGGTAATGGCAAAAACCATAATAATCTGCAGTTTGATTTTTCCACGCCCAATATTGTGTCGTCAGTTCACAATAAGATTTGTTCTTAAATGAAATATTGTCCCCCTCATTATCCAAAAGCATTCCTTCCGGAACTGACTGAGTCAGAAAGGCACTTCCTGCTATTACATTATACATCAGTGGATGCTCTATTCTCACTGTATTGCGATTTGGCGTATGGGTTACAAATAATTTTATCTCACTCATAGAATCCTCTTATCATTCTTCGTTTAGAAATTCATATATGCATCACAAATTGTATCAGCATCACCACACATTTTCACATGTCCTTTGTCAAGCCACAATGCATGATCACATAAATTCTGTACAGATGTTATAGAATGTGACACATATAATAATGTTGTTCCTGTTTCTAACATATGTTTCATACGTTTTTCGCATTTTTCCTGAAACTTATAATCTCCTACGGATAATACCTCGTCACAGATCAGGATATCCGGCTGAACCATCGTTGCCACAGCAAATCCAAGTCTTGCCGCCATACCGGAAGAGTAATTCTTGATCGGCATATCCAGAAAATCCCATAATTCAGCAAAATCAATGATTTCCTCAAACTGCTCTTTCATAAAACTCTCTGAGTACCCCAACAGTGTTCCATTCAGCAGAACATTCTCGCGGGCAGTCAGTTCACCGTCAAATCCGGCTCCCAACTCAATCAGAGGTGCGATCGTTCCCGAAAGGCTCACACTGCCCTTATACGGTTTTAAGATACCACAGATCAGCTTTAACAATGTGGATTTTCCGGAACCATTCGTTCCTACGATTCCCCATGCTTCCCCTTTCCGAACCTGAAGGCTTACATTCTGTAGGGCAAGGAATTCCTGAAACATCAGTTCTTTTTTTACCATTTTTATTACATATTCTTTTAAATTATTGACCTGCTGTGATGCACGGTTAAAACGCACTGTTACATCCGACACATCAATAACAATATTCTTGTCATCCATCTTCATTCTCCTAGATATATAAAATAAAATCGTCCTGTTTTCTTATAAATGCCCATGATCCAACAATCAGAAAGACAAATGCTATCGCAAATCCGTATACCACATCTCCTGCAGCCGGTAATGTCTGATGAAGTGATATCGTACGGAACTGTGTGATATACTGATACATAGGATTAAAAATTTTAATTGCTTTCTGCACTGATTCCGGTAACTGTTCCATCGGATAGAAAATAGGTGTCAAATACATCCATGCCGTTGTCAGTACATTATAAATATACTGTATATCTCTGAAGAATACAGCTGCCTCCGCCAAAAACAAGCCAAGACCAAGGCTGAAAATATATACTTCCATTAAAATAACCGGGAAAAAAAGCATTGCCCATGAGAACTGTACCTTAGTAATAACAAATACAATAATCATAGCTCCCAGAGAAAAGACTAAGTTGACCAAAGAACTCGTAACCTTAGATAAGGTAAACACATATTTAGGAACATAAACCTTTTTCAATAATGGTCCATTTCCTGTAATGGAAAAGATCGCCTGATTTGTTGCTTCTGTCATAAATGTAAACAACGTCTGTCCAATGATAAGATATGCAGAATAATTGTCTATATTAAAACGGAACATTTTGGAAAATACTAAATACATAACGACCATAACCATTAATGGATTTAATACGCTCCATACATATCCCAGAAAACTTCTTCTATACTTTAACTTTATATCTTTCGTTACCAGCTGTTTGATCAGATATCTGTAATTATACAACACCTGACATCTTGTTTTCATTTTATTCATTACTCGCTCTGATTCCTCTTTTCTTCCTATATTTTTCATATAAAACTGCTATATTATAACATAACTTATTTTAAATTCCAATAGTTGCCTTTACATTTACTTTTGTCTGTTTATAATCATCTTGCGTCTCAAAAACTTAATTTCACCAAATACAATCATCACAATATAAAATGTAAAAGAAATCTTTTTTTTTCTTCTCAATATCTGAAAATTTCTTTTTCGCCCACAATGCATCTCTTTCAAATGAGACGACAATCCACTCTGCCCATAATATTTCCGTCCAATACCATAATCAACCAGTTTCTTGGGTAAATAATACACCTGGTTCCATTCAAAAAAACGCTGGTAATAATTCATATCTTCACAGTACTGCATAGACTCATCAAAATATCCGGCATCTTTTACTCTTGCCCTGCGTATCACAACGGTTGAGGTAAATATAACGCTCTTTGTGCAATATTCTTTCAGCGATAACCGATGTAACAAATAATCTTTTCGCAGAAAAATTCTTAAAGGTCCTTCTTCCAGCCCGCCACAGAGCAGGTCGATCTGTGGATTTTCTTTTAAATTTTTTTCCTGCCATTCTAATTTTTCAGGCGCCCAGCAGTCATCCGAATCCAAAAATGCCAGATAATCTGCTGTTGCCATACGGATTCCCGCATTTCTTGCGCCCGCCGCACCAGCGTTTTGCTGATTATATAAAATAATGTTCAGATTGCAGCTTTCACGTTTTTTATACTGCTCCACTTTATCTGCCGTAGCATCTGCAGATCCATCATTAATTACGATCACTTCCCGGATGAGTTCCGGTTTTGTCTGATTCCGCAGCGAATCTAATGCCTTTTCTATCGTATTTTCACTATTATACGCCGGAATAATAACACTGAACATATCCCTCACCTCCGGTATACTTTTCTCATAATCTCATCCACAGTTTCTTCACTGAACTGTCTGATTTTCTGCCGGTTCTGTTCGCCCATCTTTTTTAGTTGTTCCGGTTTATTTCTTTTATTTTCAAATATTTTTTCAAACGCTTCCCCATATGCCCCAGCTTCTTCCGGTGCTGCCAGACAGCCTCCCACACCATCTTCGATCAGGTCAACATTTCCCCTGATCCTGCTGCACACAACAGGTAAACCTTCCGCCATTGCTTCCATCAATGCAACGGATAATCCCTCTCTGAACGACGACAAAACAAAGCAATC
>ULNF01015034.1_pt1 | contig 10417 bp, 9 predicted proteins | sample 1951851 | NCBI WGS metagenome assembly ULNF01 (sample SAMEA4835570, study PRJEB28245) | human gut metagenome | biome: gut microbiome; material: fecal sample | place: Denmark | collected 2008 | reverse complement strand
CGCCTGCTCGACTTAGGTGACTTTATCGGTATCGAAGGTTTCGTGTTCCGCACACAAATGGGTGAAATCAGTATCCATGCTAAGAAACTGACTGTACTTGCAAAGTCTATCAAACCGTTGCCTATCGTTAAATACAAAGACGGGGTAGCTTATGACTCTTTTGAAGATCCCGAACTCCGTTATCGCCAACGCTATGTGGACCTGGTAGTGAACGACGGTATCAAAGAAACATTCCTGAAACGTGCCACTGTTGTGAAAACATTGCGCAATGCTTTGGACGAAGCTGGTTACACGGAAGTGGAAACTCCCATCCTGCAATCTATTGCCGGTGGAGCAAGCGCACGACCGTTCATCACTCACCATAACTCACTGGACATGGATCTTTACCTGCGTATCGCAACAGAACTTTATCTGAAGCGACTGATCGTAGGTGGTTTTGAAGGTGTATATGAAATAGGTAAGAACTTCCGTAACGAGGGTATGGACAAAACCCATAACCCGGAGTTCACTTGTATGGAACTCTACGTACAATATAAGGATTACAACTGGATGATGAATTTCACCGAAAAGTTGTTGGAACGTATTTGTATCGCAGTAAACGGTAGCACAGAAACAGTGGTTGACGGAAAAACCATCAACTTCAAAGCTCCTTACCGCCGTCTGCCTATTCTGGACGCTATCAAAGAAAAGACAGGATATGACCTGAACGGCAAGAGCGAAGAGGAAATCCGCCAAGTCTGCAAAGAACTGAAGATGGAAGAAATCGACGAGACGATGGGTAAAGGCAAGCTGATTGATGAAATTTTCGGAGAATTCTGCGAAGGTACATATATCCAGCCGACTTTCATCACCGATTATCCGGTTGAAATGTCTCCGCTGACCAAGATGCACCGCTCTAAACCGGGACTGACCGAACGTTTCGAACTGATGGTGAACGGTAAAGAGCTGGCTAATGCCTACTCGGAATTGAACGATCCGCTGGATCAGGAAGAACGTTTCAAAGAACAAATGCGTTTGGCCGACAAGGGAGACGACGAAGCGATGATTATCGATCAGGACTTCCTGCGCGCTTTACAATACGGTATGCCTCCTACATCGGGTATCGGTATCGGTATCGACCGTCTGGTGATGTTAATGACCGGACAGACTACCATTCAGGAAGTATTGTTCTTCCCGCAAATGCGCCCGGAAAAAGTAGTGAAAAAAGACGCTGCTGCCAAATACATGGAATTGGGAATCGCAGAAGACTGGGTTCCGGTGATTCAAAAAGCCGGTTACAACACAGTTGCCGACATGAAAGATGTCAATCCGCAGAAGCTGCACCAGGACATCTGCGGCATTAACAAGAAATATAAATTAGAACTGACCAATCCGTCGGTAAACGACGTAACTGAGTGGATACAGAAAATTTAATAAGTTCTTCATCCAAATCCATACAAATGAAATTACCCGGCAAGATAGCGATAATGGGCGGAGGAAGTTGGGCTACAGCCATCGCAAAGATGTGTCTGGCCCAAGAGGACTCTATCAATTGGTACATGCGGCGAGACGACCGCATTGCCGATTTTAAACGATTAGGGCACAATCCGGCTTATCTGACAGGAGTGAAATTTGATACGAGACGCATCACTTTCAGTTCCAACATCAACGATGTTGTGAAAGAATCGGATACACTGATCTTCGTCACTCCCTCTCCTTATCTGAAGGCGCATCTGAAAAAGTTGAAAACCAAGATAAAAGATAAGTTTATCATCACCGCTATCAAAGGAATCGTACCCGATGACAACGTTATTGTATCGGAATACTTCACAAAAGAATATGGTGTGCCACCAGAAAACATAGCAGTCCTTGCAGGTCCCTGCCACGCAGAAGAAGTAGCTTTGGAGCGACTCTCCTACCTGACTATCGCCTGCCCTGATAAAGACAAGGCACGTATCTTCGCACGCCGTCTGGGAAGCAGTTTTATCAAAACATCTGTCAGTGATGACGTGGCGGGTATCGAATACAGTTCGGTGCTCAAAAACGTGTATGCCATTGCTGCCGGTATCTGTAGCGGACTGAAATATGGCGACAACTTCCAGGCTGTATTGATTTCTAACGCCATTCAGGAAATGAATCGTTTCCTGAACACGGTGCATCCGTTGAACAGAAACGTGGATGAATCTGTTTATCTGGGGGATTTATTGGTGACCGGCTACTCCAACTTTAGTCGTAACCGTACTTTCGGAACGATGATAGGTAAAGGGTATTCCGTGAAGAGTGCGCAAATTGAAATGGAAATGATTGCAGAGGGTTACTATGGTACGAAATGTATCAAAGAAATCAATAAGCATCATCATGTCAATATGCCGATACTGGACGCTGTGTATAACATCCTATACGAACGTATCTCACCAATGATCGAGATTAAATTGCTGACTGACTCTTTTAGATAATCTTTAAACAAGAACGATATGATTAGTTTAAACATTGAAAAGACATTTGGATTTATCTCCAAAGAAAAGGTTTTTGCTTACGAAGCTGAAGTAAAAGCCGCACAGGAAATGCTTGAAAAAGGTACAGGCAAAGGTAATGACTTTTTAGGATGGTTGCATTTGCCTTCTTCTATCACTAAAGAACACTTAGCCGACCTGAACGCTACAGCAAAAGTATTAAGAGATAACTGTGAAGTAGTAATCGTTGCCGGTATCGGTGGCAGCTATCTGGGTGCCCGTGCCGTAATCGAAGCTTTGTCTAACAGCTTCACTTGGCTGCAGGAAAAGAAAACGGCTCCTGTCATGATCTATGCAGGACACAATATCAGCGAAGATTATCTGTACGAACTGACTGAATATCTGAAAGATAAGAAATTCGGTGTCATCAATATTTCTAAATCAGGAACTACTACCGAAACTGCTCTTGCTTTCCGTTTGCTGAAAAAGCAATGTGAAGATCAGCGCGGTAAAGAAACTGCAAAGAAAGTAATCGTTGCTGTGACGGACGCTAAAAAAGGTGCTGCCCGTGTTACAGCTGACAAAGAAGGATATAAAACATTTATCATCCCTGACAACGTAGGCGGACGTTTCTCTGTACTGACTCCGGTTGGTTTGCTGCCTATCGCAGTAGCCGGATTTGATATCGACAAACTGGTTGCCGGTGCTGCCGATATGGAAAAAGTATGCGGATCGGACGTTGCATTTACTGAAAACCCGGCTGCTATTTATGCTACTACCCGCAATGAGTTGTACAGGAATGGCAAGAAGATCGAAATCCTCGTTAACTTCTGCCCGAAACTGCACTATGTAAGCGAATGGTGGAAACAGCTTTACGGAGAATCGGAAGGAAAAGACAATAAGGGTATCTTCCCTGCATCGGTAGATTTCTCTACAGACCTTCATTCTATGGGTCAATGGATTCAGGAAGGCGAACGTTCTATCTTCGAAACTGTGATTTCAGTAGAGAAAGTTAACCACAAACTGGAAGTTCCTTCTGACGAAGCAAATCTGGACGGCTTGAACTTCTTAGCCGGCAAGCGTGTGGACGAAGTGAACAAGATGGCCGAACTGGGAACGCAGCTGGCTCACGTAGACGGTGGCGTACCTAATATGCGCATCGTACTTCCGGAATTGAGCGAATACAACATTGGTAGTCTGCTCTATTTCTTCGAAAAGGCTTGTGGTATCAGCGGTTATTTGTTGGGCGTGAACCCATTCAACCAACCGGGTGTGGAAGCATACAAAAAGAATATGTTTGCCTTGCTGGACAAACCGGGTTATGAAGAGGAATCCAAAGCAATCCGTGCAAAACTATAAATCAAGAACGTTTTATAAACGGTAAACTATAAACAATGAACGGTGAACAACTATGCTATATACATGGATTTGTTCACCGTTCATTATTATATTCAATTGATTGCAGTTTCCGATTGTACCGCTTATTGCCCGTTGTACCGTTTACTGCTCACCACTTCTACTTCTCATCTTCCACTTTCGTCTTCAAACCGATTTCTTCCTGTGCTCCTTCACATTCGGCTTTGGAAGAAAGATAGAACTCTAATTTCACATCACCGTTCTTATCTACCTGTTTAATGGTCGCAATCACCATAATTTTGGCTTTTGACACCCCATCCTTAAAACGAAGCTGTCCTTTTTCCACATCTGTTCAGATTTCCCTCTGTAGATACTTCTGTTTGCTCATAAAAGAGTTTGGTATCCACTTCATCGTCATTCTGAAGTTTAAAGGTTTTCAGTTCTGCCCCATTTCCATCCAAAAGCAGAAAGGCTTTCACTTCATCTCCCACTTTCAAGGCGGGCAGTTCCTCCCTCTGATTCGCATAGTCTTTTTCATCGGAACTGGTATTTTCACCGTCCGATTCGATCTTCGCATAAAGCTTTTCTATCTTGATAACAGGACTTTCCCCACTATCAGAGCAGGCGCCTAAAAACAATGGTAGCAACAATAATACTCTCTTTTTCATGCTATCGTCGAGTTTATAACGTTACAAAAATACACATATTCTTCTAAACAGCAAATAATTATGTAGTTAATCGCTTGGGAGCGTCATTTGCAACTATCTTCCCTTTCTAACTTATCTCTCATTTTTTATCGTTATCTTTGCCTCGTATACAGTTGTAGATGAAGCGAATCAAACTTAAAAAACAAATAGAATGGCAGGAAATTTATTAAAGAAGTCCAGTGGACTCATGCTACTATGTAGCGTATCATTGCTAATGATAGTCATGACCGGTTGTCAGGAAGCCAAACTCAAAACTGTAATCGGGATAGCCAACAAACAGTGTCCGCTGGACATGGGAGAAGTCGGCAATATTACCAGTATCATCTACGACGGGGATAACGTAGTGTACACTCTCAACATGAACGAGGAAATTACCAATATTAAGATTTTGAAAGATAATCCGGAAAGCATGAAATCATCTATCAAAATGATGTTTCAGAATCCGGCTGCTGATGTAAAGGAAATGCTGAAATTGATGGCTAAGTGTAATTCCGGATTACACATGATATTTGTAGGGAATAAGTCGGGCGAACAAGCGGTTTGCGAACTTACTGCCGAAGAATTGAAAGAGGTTATCAATACAAATGCCGACCCGGCACAAAGCGGACAGACAAAGCTTGAAGCGCAACTGAAAATGGCGAATCTGCAATTTCCAATGCAGGCCAGTGAAGAAGTCGTTGTCGAAAAAATCGAAATCATAGGTGAATCGGTTGTTTATATATGCAGTGTGGACGAAGAGTTGTGTCCTATCAGCCAGATTGAAGAAAACGCAGCTGAAGTGAAAGAGGGTATTGTGTCAACGCTAGCAAGTCAGACCGATCCTGCCACCCAGATATTCATAAAAACCTGCGTGGAGAACAATAAAAATATTACCTACAGATATATCGGCAAGGATTCCGGGAAACAATACGATGTAGTTATTCCCGTGTCTGATCTGAAGAAAATGCTCATAAAAAATAAAATATCATCTTAAAAAGATTCCGCAACGTACAAAGTATGAAAAAGAAACTGAAAGCCGTCCTGTTTGACATGGACGGCGTACTCTTTGACTCTATGCCTTATCATTCGGAAGCCTGGCATAAAGTAATGAAATCTCATGGGCTCACTCTTAGTCGCGAAGAAGCATATATGCATGAAGGACGGACAGGAGCCTCTACAATCAATATTGTTTTTCAACGTGAATTGGGTAGAGAAGCCACACAGGAGGAGATAGAAAGTATCTATCAGGAGAAAAGTGTTTTGTTCAATTCATATCCCGAAGCAAAGCCTATGCCCGGTGCATGGGAGTTACTGCAAAAAGTGAAGAAGGACGGGCTGATTCCGATGGTGGTCACCGGCTCCGGTCAGTTATCCCTGCTCGAACGGCTGGAACACCACTATCCGGGAATGTTTCACAAAGAACTGATGGTTACAGCGTTCGATGTAAAATATGGCAAACCCAATCCCGAGCCGTATTTGATGGCTTTGAAAAAAGGAGGGATCAAAGCGGATGAAGCGGTTGTAGTAGAAAACGCTCCGTTAGGAGTGGAAGCCGGACACAACGCGGGTATTTTCACCATAGCAGTCAATACGGGTCCTTTGAACGGGCAAGTGTTGCTGGATGCCGGGGCTGATTTATTATTTCCATCCATGCAGGCACTTAATGACACCTGGGACATGATGACTGAAAATGACATCTAAAAGCTGAAAAGAAAATTTATTCTTCAAAACAGAAGAAAAATATTGAAAAGCAGGAATATAAATAGTATTTTTACGGGAGTTTAATTCGCTTAGATTCTATCTAAGCCAACGCAGATTCTACTATGCAAAAGTTATTATCTTTACCACCCAATTTGATCCATTGCTTCCACGAACTGGAAGAAGTTAACCATACCGATTGGTTTTGTACATCAGACCCCATAGGGAGCAAACTAGGCTCCGGCGGCGGAACCACATGGTTATTGCAAGCTTGCCATCAGGCATTCGCTCCACAAGAGTCTTTCAGCAACTGGATAGGACACGAAAAAAAAATATTGCTCCATGCAGGCGGACAAAGCCGTCGGCTACCCAGCTACGGCCCTTCCGGCAAAATATTAACTCCTATCCCGATCTTCAGTTGGGAAAGAGGACAAAAGCTGGGACAGAATCTGTTATCATTGCAGCTCCCGCTCTATGAAAGGATTATGAATCAGGCTCCGGCCGGTCTGAATACGCTGATTGCTAGCGGAGACGTATATATCCGTTCGGAAAAACCGCTTCAGGATATTCCGAACGCAGATGTAGTATGCTACGGGCTGTGGGTGAATCCTTCATTGGCAACTCATCATGGCGTGTTTGTTTCCGACCGGAAAAAACCGGAGGTGCTCGATTTCATGTTGCAGAAACCTTCTTTGGAAGAGTTGGAAGGATTGTCGAAAACTCATCTTTTCCTGATGGATATCGGCATCTGGATTTTGAGTGACCGCGCCATAGAAGTATTGATGAAACGGTCATTGAAAGAAGGTACGAAGGATATTACTTATTATGACTTATACTCGGACTATGGTTTGGCTTTGGGAGAGCATCCTAAAACGAAAGATGAAGAAATCAATCAGTTATCCGTAGCTATATTGCCGTTGCCAGGTGGAGAATTCTACCATTACGGCACAAGTCACGAACTGATTTCTTCTACTTTAGCCATACAGGACAAGGTACGGGACCAAAGAAGAATCATGCACCGGAAAGTAAAGCCAAATCCGGCTATCTTTATACAGAATTCCATCACACAAGTTTCTCTTTCTGCCGACAACGCCAATTTATGGATTGAGAATAGCCATGTGGGAAAAGAATGGAAATTAGGTTCCCGCCAGATTATTACAGGAGTTCCTGAAAACCAGTGGAGCATCAATTTGCCGGATGGGGTTTGCATCGACATTATTCCTATCGGTGAGAATGAGTTTGTTGCGCGTCCGTATGGATTGGATGATGTATTCAAAGGAGCGTTGGACAAAATAACGACTACTTACCTTAATGTTCCTTTTACCCGTTGGATGGAAGATAGAGGAATTACCTGGGAGGATATAAAAGGGCGTACAGATGATTTACAATCGGCATCCATCTTCCCCAAAGTGGCTTCTGTGGAAGATTTAGGCATATTAGTACGCTGGATGACCTCGGAGCCACAACTGGAAGAAGGGAAAAAACTTTGGTTGAAAGCAGAAAAAGTTTCTGCAGACGAAATATCCGCAAACGCCAACCTCAAGCGTCTTTACGAACAGCGCAATGCTTTCCGCAAGGAGAACTGGAAAGGATTGGCGGCCAATTATGAGAAGAGCGTATTCTATCAACTCGATTTGCTGGATGCCGCAAATGAATTTGTACGTTTCAATCTGGGCATGCCTGACGTCTTGAAAGAAGATGCTGCCCCCATGTTACGGATACACAACCGGATGCTTCGTGCACGTATCATGAAACTACATGAAGACAAGGATTGTGCCAAAGAGGAACAGGCAGCCTTTCAACTGCTTCGCGACGGTTTATTGGGGGTAATGAGCGAACGAAAGAGCCATCCCATACTCAACGTTTATTCCGATCAAATCGTATGGGGACGCAGTCCTGTGCGTATTGATGTGGCCGGAGGGTGGACGGACACACCTCCCTACTCTCTTTATTCAGGGGGAAGTGTTGTAAATCTTGCTATCGAACTAAACGGTCAACCACCGCTACAAGTATATGTGAAACCATGCAAGGAATATCACATCACTCTTCGCTCTATCGACATGGGTGCAATGGAAGTGATAAGGAATTACGAGGAACTGCAAGATTATAAAAAGGTAGGTTCTCCATTCTCTATTCCGAAAGCCGCCCTTACATTGGCGGGCTTTGCACCGGCATTCTCTACGGAATCTTATCCTTCTTTAGCTAAACAGCTGGAAGATTTCGGTTCAGGAATCGAAATTACTCTGCTGGCTGCTATTCCTGCGGGCTCTGGCTTGGGAACCAGTTCCATACTGGCATCTACCGTGCTCGGAGCAATCAATGATTTCTGCGGATTGGCTTGGGATAAAAATGATATATGTAGTTACACATTAGTATTAGAACAGCTCCTGACCACTGGAGGAGGTTGGCAAGATCAATATGGCGGTGTCTTTTCCGGTATTAAGTTGCTTCAATCCGAAGCTGGTTTCGAACAGAATCCATTAGTACGCTGGTTACCCGATCAGTTCTTTGTTCATCCTGATTACCGCGACTGTCATCTGTTATATTATACGGGAATTACTCGTACTGCTAAAAGTATTTTGGCAGAGATCGTCAGTTCCATGTTCCTCAATTCCGGTCCGCATCTAAGCTTGCTGGCCGAAATGAAAGCTCATGCAATGGATATGAGTGAAGCCATTTTACGAAGTAATTTCGAGAGTTTCGGTCGTTTGGTCGGCAAAACCTGGATACAGAACCAGGCATTAGACTGCGGAACCAATCCACCGGCAGTAGCAGCCATTATCGAAAAAATCAAGGATTACACCCTGGGATACAAACTCCCCGGTGCAGGTGGCGGAGGCTATTTATATATGGTAGCCAAAGACCCGCAAGCAGCCGGACAAATCCGACGGATACTGACGGAACAAGCCCCCAATCCTCGTGCTCGTTTTGTAGAAATGACTCTTTCTGATAAGGGACTTCAGGTTTCAAGAAGCTAAAGAGAAAGCGTTACCATATTGCCGGTCAATCATCCGGAACCATAAAAAACAAGCTTGGACAGATTCAAACGAAATGTCCAAGCTTTAATTTTTCAACGCCATAATGATCTGTTTTACATGTTGAGACTTGAAATAACTGTAAAGTAAATCATAATAATGATAAAAGCAATAGCTCCGATAATCAGCGCAACACTACCCCATTTCTTTTTTCTAGCTTCTTCCATTCTTATTTATATTTATTGGGATTAATATAATTTATCGTCAAATGTCTACATCTGGAAAGCTATGAACATACTACTACAGAATATCATTCCTTACTTTTTCATATCTACAAAGTTAGCATTTCTCACGAGAATCCTTTTATTTAAATCAACTTTTTCATTCTATTTAGGCTAAATTATGCAACTACATACAATAATAACTAACTAGGTTTGAGAAAATGCAAAGCAAAATACATGACTGACTATCTAAGGATTATGAATGTAAATATCAAGAATATGAAACACATTTATTTTACTCATTACCGCTTTTATATCACACAAAAACTGTACATTTGCACTATAAATAATATACTAGACTAAAAAAAGGATCAAAAACAAATAAAATATAAAGATGAAATTACTTAAACTATTATTCTTATCCGCCATCTTGCTATCCGCATGCAACAATGACTCGACAGACACTCCGGAAACAGGAGAGCCCAAACAGATTATCGTAGAAATGGCCTCCAATGATTTTACAGATGTCTCCGGCACATATACTCTTGAGAACAATAAAGAATACTGTACTCGGGAAGACGGAAAATATAAGATATTATTGGTCAAGAGTACATATATAAATAAGGAGGGAAAGGAAAAGGATATTCTTACCTATGGCATTCTGGATGTAGCAAATAAAAAATACATCTGCTATACAGCCAACATAGATGTAGCCCAAAGACTTGAAAGAGACTGGGAATTTTATAATCAAATAACTAATCCGGATTTTCCAGATGACCCAAATAGACGATTAGTTTGTAATTCTTATACAAAGAAAGACTAATAATAGAACCTCTTACGAGATAAAAGAAAGATTTCACTTTGATAGTCAACATATAACATTGGTTTCTTGGGAACAACAATAGACCAACAAAAATCAATTACAAGGGCTAAATCCTGCATTTAGTTTTAGTTATCCAAGGTATAAGAAAACAGAAATCCCTCAATAATCAACTGATTATCAAGGGATTTTTCTGTGACCCCGGTGCGATTCAAACGCACGACCTTCA
>ULNF01000544.1_pt1 | contig 10511 bp, 8 predicted proteins | sample 1951851 | NCBI WGS metagenome assembly ULNF01 (sample SAMEA4835570, study PRJEB28245) | human gut metagenome | biome: gut microbiome; material: fecal sample | place: Denmark | collected 2008 | reverse complement strand
CATTATAATATTTATAAATAAACTGTTCTATTTTTTCTGATGTTTTATTAAAACGATAAAAATAAACACCCTTTTCATTACGTCCGCTAAGCGGAACGAAAAAATCATCAAGGCTTTGAAGCTTTATATGTTTTAATGTCAATTTACTCACCTCAATATTTGCTGCCTTTGTACTTGTTCATTGCAATTCCAAGCACCGAACCCACTACACCGCCGACTATATGCGTCAGATTTGATACATTATCATTGATAAAAATCCCATCTCTTATCTGACCACCGATGTAGATTACCGCCACAAGAATAAAAGTAAGCGGAATCTTTCCATCCTCTATACTCGTCATACTTGCAAGCAATATAAATGCAAAAACAATGCCACTTGCACCCATAAGTGCCACACCAGGAAAGAATATAAAATGTATAACTCCCGTGACAAAAGCCGTAACTAAAATTACAATCAGTGTGTCTGCTGAGCCATACTTTTCTTCAAGTAACGGACCAATCACAAGAATCATCGTAATATTTCCTATAAAATGCTCCCAGTTCGCATGCCCCAGAACATGCCCGAAAAATCTAAAATAAGTCAATGGATCTGTAAACGATGATCTATAGACACAAAAAAGCAAATCATCCGAAACACCACCTGTAAGATACCCAAGCCCCAGCACTAAAAGGCATATAATCGAAAATACCAATATAACAGGTGAGTTAAATGAAATCCTTATGCCTCTGTTTTCTTTACTCATTTATCCCCCTCAAAATAAATCAATTTTTACAATTTCTATATGAAAACATACAATTTGCAACCATCTTTTACCATTTTACCATAAGGTTATTTAATATACAAGAAAGATTGGATTTTTAAGAAAATATTATAAATTCATAATTAACGAATTTACTTACTTAATTTTCGACTATTTTTTCATCTTAACTTATGTTATTATAAAATCATATAAATGATATAAGGAGTTTAAACGGGGTATGAAGAATAATTCAATTTACTACAGTGTTGGTGCATTACTATATAGTCCTGCTGACAAAAAAGAGCTGGCAGAATACATTATTTCGGAAAAATTCGGTTCTAAATATTCACTTGCTCTCTGCCTTGAAGATACAATAAATGATAATTTCGTAAAAGAAGCTGAAATGCAGCTTATAATAACAATAAACAATATTTACAATGCATTACAAACAAATAAAGCATTTTTCCTCCCTAAAATTTTTATCAGGGTGCGAAATTCTGAACAAATCATATATCTTGATAAACAGCTTGGCGAAAGCAGTGAAATAATAACCGGTTACATAATTCCAAAATTCTGTATTGAAAATGCAGATATTTATATAGAAGAAATTCAAAAACTAAATTCCATACACAACCATACAAAATACTTTATGCCGATATATGAAAATGACTCCATAGTAAATCTTAAACACCGATACGACAATCTATACACATTGAAAGATAAACTTGGTTTAGCAGAAAAATATGTTTTAAATATCAGAGTCGGCGGCAATGACTTGTCACATCTTTTTGGTTTCAGACGGGAATGTAATGAATCAATACACCAAATATCACCTATCGCAAATATATTTTCTGATATTGTAACCGTTTATGGAACAGATTATATAATCTCAGGCCCTGTTTATGAATATTATTCAGGAAATGACTGGAAAGCAGGTCTGAAAAAAGAAATAAATGATGATAAACTCTGTGGTTTTACCGGAAAAACCGTTATACATCCAAATCAGATTTCTGTCGTAAATAATGAATATAAAGTATCCCAAAAGAATTATAATGATGCACTCGAAATAATGAACTGGGATACAAAAAACAGTTCTCTCGTCTCAGGAAACATCACAAGAGAACGTATGAATGAATACAAAACTCATTTTAACTGGGCACAGAAAATATTATATCTTGCCGAAAACTACGGTATCAAACAGCCTTCAAATATCTGAAAGCTGTTTGATAATACCGCAGCACTTATAATTTTTCATTGGATAATACTCAATCGGTACATTTTTTTCATCAGCCAATCTTATAAGATGGCTCAATTCTTTTGAATCTTTATATTTTTCATTGATAAGGACTTTCCACGGAACACGCCTTAAGAGCACCCTTGTTGCCTCACCAATCCCCGGCTTTATAAAGTTTATATCATCTACCCCAAACTTAACTGCTATTTTTCTTACCTCGTCTATTCCTTTTATATTCCCTTTATTTTCCGTCTTTTCCTTATTATCAATAACAAAATAACTTTCAATTGTCTCTATAAATTGATATGACAAGTCTGCATTTTTCAAATCACCATAATAAACAGCACCATGAAAATCATTCTCTCCAATAATATCACTTCTCAAAAAAGTTCTGCTGATAAGTCCCGATACCGTACTGTTAAGACATGAACTTGGTATCAAAATATCATCATGTGTCCCACAAAGCTCAGTGACATTTGCCGGGTCAGCAATAACGGCAATATCATCTGAAACACCGTCATACTGAACAATATCCTTCTTTAATTCATTTAAAATAGCTCCTTTTCCAATCCAGCCATCAACAAAAAGAAGCTGCTTCGCTTCGTATCTTTCAAGAAGATACTTCATAGCATTATCATCAATTCCTCTTCCCCTTATAATTGAAATAGAATAATGCGGCACATCTATATCATACTTGAATTTAATATACCTCTTAATCAAAATCCCAATAGGAATCCCCGCTCTTGCAAGTGATACGAGAACCACATCTTTCCCTTTCGCATTTACTATCTTATCTGCCACAACACCAACTGCCCTTGCAACCGGCTCAGAATAAACCTTTAAAGCTTCATAATAAGTTTCCATGTATTTTTCAGTCGGAACATACTCTATCGGAAGCATCTCACTATAATGCTTTCCCGATTGAATAAGTCTCTCCCTCTCTTTTGTCGGCTGCGGCTCTACAAGTCCTGTTATATCCTTTAATAATAAAATCACATCATCTTTTTTATATGAACTTCTCAATGTCTTTCCTCCCTCAACCTCTGAATCGACGATACTGTTTAACAGCTTAAAATCTATTATCTTTCCCGCCAAGCTCCAAATTACATACATCAAATCAATACATTAGACTAAATCCATTTAATAAGATAGATATCCTTATTTTTCTTTTTCAATGCATTCACAAGCGAATTTACTCCCTTATTTCCATCATAATGTGAGTCAGTTAAAATCAACACCTTATCATACGAATCCAAATCATAAATAAAATTCTTTCTTTTATCATCATATAAGCTGCACAGCTCATATCTTTCGTGAACAGGATATGTATCAAAATCCTTAAACCGACAAACTTCAATAGGACTTCTCGTTGTCGAATGACTTCTAACCCTGCATCCGATTTTTTCAATGCATGAACCTATAAAAAGTGCAGGATACATAAACTCTTCCGTCCCTATCACCAGAACACTGCTCCCAGATTCAAAAGAAATCTCATTATGAATATCTTTCCACAATTTCAGACAGTGTTCCTGATACTCCTTTGAATCGACAACTCTTCTTGAATTTATCCAGCCTGTAAACTCGTATTGTTTCACCTCAATTTTTTTTGTGGTATCACACACTATATATTTTCCATCTGCAGTATAACTATCAGCAATCTCAATAAATTTGCTGTTATCTATTTTCACAAGATAATGTACCTTTATTCCACGTTCCTCATATAAACTCAGATTATCAACTGACATTCCATTCAAGATTGAAGCGACAGAAAACTTTAAATTACAAGACAAATCATTTTTTCCTTCATTATATCTGTCCTCCATAATATTTACTATATTTAATATGGTATTTCCTGTCGTAACCTCATCCTCAATAAATATAATACGGTCAACTCCCCCAACAAGTTTATCAATATCTTCCCTGACAAGTTTTTGCTCAGTTGCATGACTATGGGATTCCGAAAAAAACAGATAGCTCACTCCATGAACAATTTCTCTCGTCGTCTGAATATATTGTGCTCCAAGTTTTATCGCAGCCTCAGCGCCTATCGCCGTTGCCGTCTCGGCAAATCCAATCAAAAGCAGTTTTTCTCCCGAATACTCTTTTTCTATAATCTCTGCCAATGCATCAAACATACTCAAAGCTTCACTCGGCAAAACCGGAATATGCTTTCCCTGAAGCCTGTTCACAACTAGATAATTCCTTTTCTTATTGTTTTCTCTTTTGCCGATACGAACTAAATCACTTTCTAAATACATCTTCCCCTCCAACAGTTCTCTTTTTTAATTTATTTGTCCGAAACTTCCCAAATTTTTTCTCTAGCCTCATCCTCACTCAATCCAAATTTTTTTACAATTTGTTCTACAATCTGCTCTTCTGACATATTCATGCCTTTGGCAAATTCAATCGCACCGAGAATTTTGCCCTGAGTTAACCCCTCGCTGACTCCTTGCCGTAACCCCTGAGATATTCCATAATTCAATATCTTTTTCGCTTCTGTTTCTATTACTTTTCCGCCAATGATTCTGTCCACTCCCTTCCTGATATTGCTATAAATACATCATCATACGGTGTAGAACTTTGTTTTTCATATATCTTATTTTCTTCTTTATAATCAGCCACTACTTACTTCTACCTCCTATTATACTTTAATCCTTCTTTAATGTGAACAATAATTTACTAATCTGATATTGCAAAATATTAACAAACAAAGCACATCATTTCTATGTACATTTTCACTATACTTTAATATTTTTTCTATACAGCTTTCACAACAAAAAATTGATATTTATCATTTTTAATCATTATTTAAAATTGTGACTAAGTTTTTGCTGATTATCTCACTATATTTTGTATAAGAATATTTTAGAAAAATAATTCACAGGACAAAAAATCCCCGGCAAACAAATTGAACACACAGTTTCTCTTTGTCTGTCGGGGATTTTTAATTAACTATCTTTATCAGCTCTTCACCAGCTAAAGCCTTTCAATGACTTGTGACAATACTTGCAACGTTTAAATAAATCCACTTTGTAAGGTTTATGACAATAGGGACATAATTTCGGTTTTACGATTGAATGTGGTATTGGCATATATGACACCTCCTGATGTAACAAGATAAATACTCATTTTACAAATTATTTATAGCTGTATATTTCATCCAATATCTCAATAATTTGTAAAAACGCCTTTGCATCTTGCTTTGTCACAATATTTTCTTCATTTTTACTGTTATTTAATTCTGAAACATTGTTATTATTCTTTTTCAAAAACAACATGCACATTCCAGCTGTCAAGATAATTATAACCGCAAAGATAATTATTTTCAATAAAATATACACTATTACTGTCACCACCTTGCAATAATATTCTTTTTTATTTTTCTTCTTTATTTTTTTTAAACGCTTCCTTAATTTTTCAATAATTTTATTTTGACCAAATATCTTTTCTATTATGTCAATAATCTTTTCTATCGCATCAATAATCAACACAATACGCCTGTTCAAGTCCATTAATACCACCACTTATCCTACATGCTTTCGATATTCCTTTTAATTGTATCTCTTTGCTCCATAATTTTTGCTACCATAATTCTTATTGTATCTGAAAATTCAATTTCAACTTTACCATCTGAAAAAATCTCAGCAAATTTTCTGAAGTCACCTACAATCGTCCCCTGTTTCATACATTTTTCGATTTTCTCCAAAATGATTTTATTCGCAACTTCGTCATTACACTCTAAGAACGACACATGTCCATTTTCACTTACCAGCTTGTTTAATTTCTGAAGCAACTCAGGTCTGTTATCTTTTATAGATAAATATGTCAATCGATCTATTATTTCTATCATCTATACCTCCATTTGTTCTTGTCTTAAACAGCGCCAGCCATCACAAAAGCTTGCAACATCATTGGATATTTTCTGTAATGTTAATTTCTTCTCTTCGATTTCCTGTCTCCTTTCTTCCATTTCCTGTGTATTGTCAAGTATTCGTTCAATTTCATTTTTCTTACTTATCGCATTATTTATTTGATTTTCCATTTCCTTTTTAAAATAATCAATTTCATTGCTTAAGTCTTTAGTGATATTGTCCTGTAATTCCTGACATATTTGTTCTATATTGCTTCCCTCTGCTCCAAGTTCTTTTTTTAAGTCTTCACTTATTTCCTGTTCATACAAATCTCTTAACGCCTGTTTATTATATGTAATTTCATTATACATGTCTTTTTTGAAAATCCCCAAAATATTATCAAATATATTGTGAAATTTATCATTCTTGATAACATTTTTTTTGATATTTGAATCTACAATTCCTCTTATATTACTCTTCAAATTATTTTTTAAACTTTCATCTAAAATATTTTTATTTATATTACTTTCACTGGTTATAAAGTCAAATGCAAAATTAGTTGTCAAAATATTGAAATCATTTACACCCTTTTTCTCCAACTTTTCTGAACAATCTTTTACTGCACAATCAAATTTTTTGATTCGTTTATTTGCAATTCCTGCCAAATCTTCTTTTATTTCACTAATTTCTTTTCTTAATTGTTCTTTACTTTCACTAAGCTTGTTTGTTACTTTTTTTCCTATATCCTCCGAAACAATATCCGGAATTTTCAAAAATTCTTCCATTATTTTTTTTTCTAAAACCACTGTTTTATCTTTTTTGTCAATCTTTCTTGTTACTTTACTTTCTTTAAATAAATTATCTATTATATCATTAACCCTGCCTCTAACTGTTTCGTCAACAATTTCAACAATTATCTTATTTTTATTCAGATAATATTCTATAAATTTTTCCCTGCAATAATCTATTAAGTAATCCCATTTAAACACTTTTCTATTTGAAACATACTCATCCTTAAATGATTGGCTTTTAAATGTATTCTTATCTTTTTCCCATGTTTCACTAACTTCTGAATATTCTTTATTAAAATTTTTTTCAATATTTTCCGAAAATTCATATAATATGGCTTTAACTTCTTCAATTTTTTTTTGATTATTTGTTAGTTCTTCTTCTAGTCTTTGAAAAACAAAAAGGTTCTGAATATCCGTATAAAGATTATCAATCTTATAAATTAAACTATTTACTTTTTCTATTCTTGCCTTTTCATTTGCAATATACTCAACATAACTTAACAAATTAGGCATTCCACTAATGCTTTTAATCTGTCCAACTGTGCTTGGAGTAATTCTTTCAAAAGTTTCCATATTAGACAACATTGTATGTATAAATTGCAGTCTATTAACTTCTTCTGGTTTACAATCTTCATCAACCCATTGGTTCTTTAAAATATAAATATTATCTTTTAAATTACCATTTGAACTCATTTTATCAAATTCTTCCAACTTTTCAATAGCAATACAATCAAAGTAAGTAAGAGCGGATGTTCCAACTACTATTGAATCCCTAAATTCCGGTGCAATACTAATTAGCTTTTCACGCAAAAAATCTAAAATTCTTACTACACTCTTATCCTCTTCACTACTATAACGAGTATCAAGCTTATTAACATCAAGTATCAACGAATAATATTTCTGATTTTTAGTAAATTTCTCTTTTATCACCTTTAAATAATTAACTTCTTCATCAGTAAAATATTTTGAAAAATCTATTGAAAAAATCATTACATCCGAATCCTCAATTGCCTTAGCTGCTGCTTTTTTATGACCGGAAGCACCAGCCAAATCCGGTCCCGGAGTATCATATATAGTATATGTTGATAACCCGTTATCAATTTCTTTATATCCTATCGTCATATCAGGGACTGCATACCCTGACTCCTTATTCATTGATGCGTCCTTAAAAATTTTTTTAATATATTGTCGCATTGCATTCCCATCTTCAAACTTCTTCTTTTCATTATTATATTCAAGTGTATATCCCTCATTTGATTTTTTATATATGCAATTGTTCGGTGTAGCAAGTTCCAAGCTTGTCGGGGCAAGTTCACACTTTAACATACTGTTGACTACCATACTTTTTCCACTTTTCTTAGACCCTGCTACTGCAATTTTTAATTCATTTTCCTGAGCTTCTTTTAAATAACCTTTTATTTCATCAAGATTACTTTTTACTTTTTCAACAATATCTGAATTTGAATTAAATTTCTCTTTAGATATTAATTCTACTGAAGCCTGCAAATTCTTTTCATGTGATTTTATATTTTTTGAAAATTCTTTAACCTTTTCACTGTCATCATATTCCTTTTCTGTCATTACATGTATTCTGTCTAATTGAATATTCAAATATACAAATTGTTGCATAATATCGCTTAATTGCGTTCTTGTTTTTTTTCTGTCTTCATCTTTTCCTGATAAATCCCCCCTAACAATCACTTCACAACTCTTATCTATGTCAATTTCAGCCAACAAATCACTCAATTTTTCGTAATCTGTCACTTTCCCGTTATTAAAAAGGCTTACGCAAATAGGTTCCAATTCTCTAAATATTTTCAATTTATACAAACTTGCATTACTCAACTCCAAAGCATCAATATACTTATATAATTTCTCCTGACCGGTATATGCAAAATATATCCCCTGTTTCTTTATGTTACTATTAATCAAATCTTTATCATTTTCTAAATCTGTGCCTTTTAACTCTATTATTTTCATCTTTATTTTCTCCTAAAACATCTACATATTAATATCAACATTCTTTATACTGTCAAGTATATTTTTTATTTCCTCCATCATTGCTTTATAAGCCATCTGCTTTTGATCTCCATCCTTTAGATTTGAATACTCATCTACACAAATTTTATGAATATTATTTGCTACTAATTTTCTGTACTCTTCACCGCTTACTTTAGCTTTGATGTTATTCATAGTTTGGGTTTCCAATGCTAAAAACGGAGTTTCTATACATATTGCATTGACAACTGTCTCATCAAGCAGTTCCTGTAAAATTCTAATATCCTCATCAATTTCTTCTCTTACGTCATCAATAGACCTGTCCCTTTTTCCATTAAAATACTGCTCATATGATTCTTTCGTTAATTCCATTTCTGATATATTTTTACCGGCATCCATATACTTGTTAACTATTTCCTCAAAATTTCCCGACAATATTCCCCATTTTGTTTCCTTGTCATTATTTAAATCAATTCTTTCTACTATTTTTTGCACAATCTCTATAACTTTCTCACCTTCAACAGATGAAATAACTCTTATTAATGCTGCCATCTCAGGGCTTACTGCAATTCCTGCCACATTTTCGATAATTTCAATAGCCTTCTTTGTATTTTTTGAATTTGCCTTTTGTTTTTTAGAATGAAACAATATTGTATAAAGCACTCCCTGTTTTCCCGGAGGCAATTGATCATCAAAATTATCGGAATACATTGCAAGACTGTAAAAGTTAGCTCTTGCAGCTTCAAATCTATCCCATCTGCTCATGTCCCCGAACGAATACTGTATTAATATTTCAAATAAATCTACAGAAAAACGCTCAATCAAACTCTTATAATATCCTGAATTGCTATCAATCCCTTTTTGACAATGTATAAATTCATTTATTATAGATTTCAATTCACTATAATATGGATTATTCTCAGTTATACCTAAAGCTTCCTCAAATATTTTTTCTATGTTTTCATCGCAATTCTCATGTTCCTGAATTGCCAATTGTACAATTCCACTCGAAAAAGCATTGTAAATCAAAGGATATTTTGCTTTTCTAAGACACATGTCTACATCTTTTGCAGCATACACAGCATAAATTGAATCATTATGATTACATGCTATTCTAAATTCAGCATCCTTAATTCCATACTCCTCAACAGTCAATTTTTCAATAACATCTTTTTTCATTTTAGATGTCAATACTTGTTTTTCAGGTGAATATTCTCTTTTAAAATTGTTATGATACTCTTCGATTGCCTTTATAATCTTATCTCTTGAATCATCTAACTTCTTCGTAACTAAATCAGAAATCCCTAATGAACTATCAAATCCTGAATAAATGTCTTCTTCAAATTCTCCATCAAAAACTTTCCGTATATCATTTTGAAGTCTGTTTATTTTGCTTTTTAATACCTCAAACCTTTCTGTCTTATTGTATTCCTCTAACTTTCTTTTAATACAATCAATTCCATCATCAATTCCATACCCATTTAGCTTATCAATAGTTTCAGTACCATCTACTTTACCGTCTGCTTCTAATTTTGCTAATGCTGACCCGGCAATGACTCTACTGTCTACTAATTTTTCATTTATGATAGCTTTATCCAATAATTCTGTCTTAATTTCATTAATGTTTGCTTGTAATTCTTCTTTAGATTTTGTGTAATCTGCCTTATTTGCAAATACAAATATTTTATCTCCAATTCTTACACCATCTTCATCAGATTCTTTTGCAAACATTTTTAATTCCGGCTGATTTAAACTCGGCTGATTTGCTCTAGCAATGTATATAATAGCATCTGCATCTCTCATTTTTTTACTTGTCTGTTCTTTATGAATTTGTGTTGGTGAATCAAACCCCGGAACATCATATATTATCACATTTTGCATTTTATCCAATTTATCT
>ULNF01017609.1_pt1 | contig 10745 bp, 9 predicted proteins | sample 1951851 | NCBI WGS metagenome assembly ULNF01 (sample SAMEA4835570, study PRJEB28245) | human gut metagenome | biome: gut microbiome; material: fecal sample | place: Denmark | collected 2008 | reverse complement strand
TCATCATCACGACCACGACGGAGAGTGTGGCTGCGGACATGACCATGAGCATCATCATCACGACCACGACGGAGAGTGTTGTTGTGGACACCACCATGAACATGGACACCACCATGCAGATGATGTATTTACAAGCTGGGGAGTTGAGACAGCTCACAAATTTACAGAGGAAGAACTTAAAGATATTGTATCAAAACTTGCGAGTGACAAGTCATTTGGGGAGGTTCTTCGTGCTAAGGGAATTGTTGCTTCAGATGAGGGAGAGTGGTTCCATTTTGACCTTGTACCTGAAGAGACAGAGCTTAGAAGAGGCGCAGCAGACTATACAGGAAGAATATGCGTAATAGGTTCAAATCTTAACGAAGCTGCAATAAAAGAACTTTTTCATGTAGCATAAACAGATACAAAACTAAATATAATTGCACGACCTAAGTAAATTTATTGATAGTTTTGTAGAGTGATATTTGGTATGTGCAGCTTACAGTTAGTATGTAGGAAGGATTAATATGTTTGGAAAGAAAAAAGAAGAAATGATGGTATATGTTGTCATGGGATTTCTTGAGGCAGGAAAGACAAGCCTTATAAGAGATCTTATCGTTGACGACATGTTTGATGATAAGATTAAGACACTTATTCTTGCATGTGAGGAAGGTGAGGAAGAATTTGAGGAGGCTGACCTTAAAAAAGGATGTGCTGTATGCGAATATATTGAGGATGAGGACTCTTTTAACGGAAAAGTTATCCAAAAATTTTTAAAGAAGCACAGACCGGACAGAATAATTATTGAGTACAATGGAATGTGGTCTGCGGCAAAAATTCCTGAATTTTATGACGAACTTGAAGAAATCTGTTTTGACAGGGAAGTTATAATGCAGACACTTGATGTTGTAAACGATGAGACATTCTTACTTTATATGAAAAACATGCCTTCACTTATGGTTGAGCAGTTCAAAGTAGCAGAAATGATAATTGTCAACAGATGTACTGTAGAGAATACAAAGAAATCTGCCATAAGAGGAAGTGTTAAAGCTGTAAATCCTCGTGCTCAGATAGTATATGAGTCGGAAGACGATGCATTTTATGATATGAAAGAAGAAATGCCGTTTGATATAAATGCGGATGTTATTGAGGTGAGCGAAGGCGATTTTGGTCTTTGGTATATTGATATGATAGACCATCAGGAAAATTATGACGGAAAAACGCTTAAACTTACGGGAATGATTCAGAAACCAAGCGGACTTGACAAGGGATTTGCGGTATTTGGAAGATATGCAATGACCTGTTGTGCAGATGATGTACAGTTTATGGGATTTTTGTGCAAAGCAGACGATTGGTCGCAGATTAAAAGCGGTCAGTATGTCACTGTGACAGCACGCATGGAGTACAAGTTTATGGCTGAATACGGCGAGGAAGGCCCTGTATTTTATGCGGAGAAAATTGTACCTGCAGAGAAACCGGAAGATGAGCTGGTGTACTTTAATTAGGCTAGTCTAGTGGTTAACAGTGACAGAAAGGTGACATATATGAGTAAAATTTTAATAATCGAGGATGATGCGGCTATTGCAGAGCTTGAAAAGGATTATCTTGAACTGAGCGATTTTGAGGTTGCTATTGAGTCAGATGGCAGTTCGGGTGCGGCTCACGCTCTTGATGAGGATTTTGACCTTATCCTTTTGGATCTTATGCTTCCGGGGATGGACGGTTTTGAAATCTGCAAGTATATAAGAGAGAAAAAAGATACACCGATACTTATGGTTTCGGCAAAGAAGGATGATATTGACAAGATAAGAGGACTTGGTCTTGGTGCAGATGATTATATTACTAAGCCGTTCAGTCCGAGTGAGCTTATAGCGAGAGTAAAGGCACATCTTGCACGCTACAAGAGACTTACTTCTTCCGGAACTCAGGAAAATGATGTTATAGAGATAAGAGGACTTAAAATAGATAAGACTGCAAGAAGAGTTTATATCAATGGTGTTGAGAAAAACTTCACCACAAAAGAGTTTGATCTTTTGACATTTCTTGCGTCAAATCCAAATCATGTATATTCTAAGGAAGAGTTATTTAAGGAAATATGGGAGATGGAGTCTGTAGGTGATATAGCTACTGTTACAGTGCATATCAAGAAGATAAGAGAGAAGATTGAAGAGAGTACATCGAAACCTCAGTATATTGAGACGATTTGGGGCGTAGGTTATCGCTTTAAAGTGTAATTTAGTTGTATAAAAAAATAAAGCCGGACTGTTTTGATGATATAACAGTCCGGCTTTTTAGACTTTTTAACAAACCAAATTCCTGCTTTACCGGGTGTCATCCTTGACTTTGAGAGTAAAGTAAATACTTGTTCCGGTTCCCGGGGTACTTTTTGCCCATATATTTCCACCGTGGTCAAGTATGATTTTTTTGACTATGGCAAGTCCAAGACCACTTCCACGTTTAGCGGAATTTCTTGAAGCATCGGCTCTGAAAAATCTGTCAAATATGTTAGGAAGATCTTTTTCTGAAATTCCCGGTCCGTCATCTGAAATCTCAATACGCACAAATTCTTCAGGTTTTACAGGAGGATTGACATCGGTACCATCTTTGTTTATCTGCCTGTAAAGTGGTTTTTTATGTTTGTGCGGTTTATACGAAAGAGCAATTCTTATATTACCATGCTCCTTGTCTTTGTATTTAAGGGCATTTCCTGTAATATTATTTAAAACCCTGCGAAGCTGCTCCGGGTCGGCAGATACCAATATGCCCTCAGGAGCAGTATTTTCGTAGGAAACATTCATATTGTTTGCTTCGTAATCAAAAGATATTGAATCAATATAATTTTCAAGATATTCAGCAATATCAAATGTGATAAAATTGTATGGAATTGAATTCTGCTCTATTTTTGAGAAGAGTGACAATTCATCTACAAGATATGTCATATCGTTTGCTTTTGAATAAATTGTTTTAAGATATTTCTGCTGTTTCTCAGGTGTCTTTGCAATGCCGTCTATAAGTCCCTCGGAATAGCCTTTTATGGCTGTGAGAGGTGTCTTTAAATCGTGTGATATGTTGCTCATCATTTCACGTGTATCATTTTCGTATTGGATGCGTTCTTCAAGCATTGACTTGAGACGGATACGCATTTCTTCAAAATCACGGCACAGTATACCGATTTCATCGCAGGAGTTTACATGAACGGGATTATCAAGATTACCCTCGCCTATCTGCATCGTGGCAATACGAAGAATATTTAAAGGTTTTATAATACTGTGGTATAACCATAGTAAAAGAATACAAGCTGTTGTAAACAAAATCAGGGTGAAAGCAATTGCTATGTCCTTCACGGAACTTTCCCATCTTGGTATGAGATTTGAGAGTTTTGTTATAAGAAAAAGCTGCCCTGAGGTGCCGTCTGAAAAATAGAAATCTTTGCTGCGTGTAAGTGTTGAACTTTTTGGGTCTATAAGGATATTGTCGTTTTTGCCCTGCGAATATTCGCTGAAAGAAGGAAGGGTAGAAATACAATCATAAAAATCCATGTTTCCTATGTAATATTCTTTCTTTCCTTTAAATACTACGATAAAAGAATCCTTAGACGATATGGAACGTGAAGTATCATCCAGAAAACTTTTATCAAGAAGCTTGTCGGGAGTTTCATCGGCAATTTTTACAAGTTTATTGTAATCATTTAATGTAAGCTTATAAAGAAGCTGAACCGGATTTAGGACAAGTCCGTAATCATAGTTGTTTTCCGTCTGTGTACTGTAATAAGAAGATAATATGTCGGTTTGGTTTTGCACAATTAAATGAAAGCAGACTAAACCGGCACAAAGCGGAAAAATAGCAATAATTAAAAAAGAAATTATAAGTTTTCCTCTGATTTTCATATAAAGCCTCATTTCTGAGCAGAATATTGTATAAGTAAATAATCAAAGCTATTTGTTTTTGCTCAGAAACAAATAGCTTTATAAAAATTATATTTAGTATGCATTTTTGTTGACTTTTCGTCCGAAAAACGTGAGGAAAAGTATCTTGAAATCAAGTGCCAGTGTCCAGTTTTCGACATAATAAAGGTCACATTCAATACGTCCTGTTATGGAAGTATCACCTCTGAAACCGTTTACCTGTGCCCATCCTGTCATACCCGGGCGTACCTGATGTTTTATCATGTATCGTGGAATTTCTTCCTTGAATTTATTTACAAAATAAGGTCTTTCAGGTCTTGGACCGACAAGGCTCATGTCTCCTTTCAGTACGTTAAATATCTGAGGAAGTTCATCGATATTTGTCTTTCTCATAAATTTACCGATAGGAGTAACTCTAGGGTCATCCTTGGTGGTCCATGCTTTCTTTTCTTCGCTTTCTTTCTGCACTTTCATTGAGCGGAACTTGTACATATCAAATTCCCTGTTGTGAAGACCGACACGCTTTTGTTTAAATATAAGCGGTCCTGGTGAAGTCACTTTTACTATGATAGCAGTTATTATCATAGGTATGGCAAAAAGAATGAGTGCAACAGTAGCACCGAATATGTCTACTGCACGTTTCAAAAATATATTGTATGATGAACTTAACGGAACATGGCGTACATGTATGACAGGAATTCCGTCTAAATCTTCAGTATAAGGTTTTGTCGGGATAATATTATTGTAATCAGGAGCAAATTTTGTGTGAACTCCCGATTTCTCACATACGGCAACAAGTCCTTCAAGTTTTGAATACTCATCAATACTAAGAGTGATGACAATCTCGTCAAATTCATTGGACGAAAGATATTTTTCAAGTGAATTTAATCTGTCAACGACTTTGACGGTTCTGTATTCGTGACCTATTTTTTTGTTGTCATCAAGTATGCCGTGGATTTTGTAACCCCATTCAGGATGAAGCCTCAGACGTCTTATATAATTTTCTGCTGTTCGGCTGTATCCGACAATAAGCACATGCTTAAGATTTTTGCCCTCTTTTCTCATTTTTCTGAGAATTGAAATAACAACAAGTCTGAAAGCATAATCAATAAAAATATTTATACATACGAAAATACCAAGTAAAAGTCTTGCGTAATCCCATTGTTTGAAAAAATAAAGTGCTGCAAGACAGTAGATAATGCCAAAAAAGTTTGATTTGATAAGGCAGAAAAGCTCTGCACGCCGTCCGCTAGTTCTCTTTGGATCATACATGCCGCAGAAACCGTAAATAATCAGATAACAGGGTACTATCATTGTGAGCAGGTTCTGATATTGTGAAAGGTCTTTATAATAACCTGCTGGTGGGGCGATAATGTGCCATCTGATTAGCGGGCTGTTAAATTCATCTAATCTAAGGACATATGCCAAATTAAATGATAGGTATATTATTACTGCATCAACAATAATATGCAGTATATTTAATAATCGCTGATTTTCTTTAATCAATTTTTCATCCTCTCAATCTCTTGTAGCTTTTGTGTGTTAACAATAACGGTACAACGAAAATTTTTATAAGTCATTTGGCGAAATGTCAATTATACATCACGCCAGTATGTTGTACTGGATTTATCATATAAATTATGATAAAATAGTTAATTGTTTAGTTGCTGTTCGTATCATAAGTGTGAATAGCAACATTGTTTGTGCTCTAATCATTATATAGGTTATGATTATTTTGCGCAACAATAAAATCTTTTATAATATATGAAATGAAAAAGTTATATTTTCTTCACAACTTATACACAAAAAGCTGTTAGAATTTGTTTTACAAGTAAGAGAAAATATAAAGGGAGGTACCGATAATGGATGAGAATAATAATTTAAACGGGACAGATGAAAATCAGTCTCAGGACGGATATACAGGTGAATACGGAAACTCAGTGGAAGGAGATGGGAACACTTTAGACTCATCAATTTACAGTTATTCATATAAAGATGGTGAGAATAATGCACAGTCAACACATTCAGGTGACTATTATGCAGGCTCTCAGTCAGAAAATTATGCATCACAGAACAGCCAGAGTTATGATAGTGGGCAGAAAACAAATCCATATGATAACAACGCAAATACAGGATACAACAGCACAAATCCATACGATAACAACGCAAATACAGGATACAACAGCACAAATCCATACGATAACAACGCAAATACAGGATACAACAGCACAAATCCATACGATAACAACGCAAATACAGGATACAACAACACAAATTCTTATAATAATCAAAATGGATATTCTTTTAATGCGGGTCAGGAGAAAAAGCCTGACGGTAAAAAGAAAGGTTCATTTTGCAAAAAGCTTTTGGTATGTGCAGCGTGTGCGGTATTGTTTGGCGTTATAGCTGCGGTATGTTTTGAAGGAGTATGTTACATTTCAAGCAATGTTTTAGGAATAAATACACCTTCTGTAACGACAAGTGAGCAGATAGGAACAACTACAACAAGCAGCAACAATAACAAGGTTGTAACAGGGGCGGCGGTAAGCGGAACAACAGATGTGTCATCAATAGTTGAACAGACAATGCCTGCAGTTGTAGCTATTACATGCACAAGTGAGTCAACTAACTATTACAGCCTGTTTGGAAACAGCCAGCAGCAGGAGACACAGAGCAGCGGTACAGGTTTCATAATAGGACAGAGTAAGAGTGAACTTTTAATTGCAACAAACAATCATGTTATTGACGGTGCCAAGACTATTTCAGTTCAGTTTATCGACGATCAGGTTTATGAGGCATCTGTAAAAGGTAAAGATTCAAGCAATGACCTTGCTGTAGTAGCAGTAAAACTTAGCAAGATAAAAAAATCAACAAAGGGCAAGATAAAGATTGCTGACGTAGGTGATTCTGACAGTCTTAAAGTCGGAGAAATGGCAATCGCAATCGGAAACTCATTAGGATATGGCCAGTCTGTAACAGTAGGTTATATCAGTGCAAAAAACAGAGAGATTACAGAGACTTCAGAGACAGATGGTTCAACAAATTCAATAAAAGCAATTCAGACAGATGCAGCTATAAACCCAGGTAACAGTGGTGGACCGCTTATAAATCTCAAGGGCGAAGTTGTTGGTATCAATTCAGCTAAGATTGCAGATTCATCAGTAGAAGGTGTAGGTTATGCAATACCTATTTCACAGGCAACACCTATTATAGATGAACTTAAAGATAAGGAAATTTTATCAGACTCAGAAAAAGGATATCTCGGAATTTCAGGAAGAACAGTTGGAAGTGAAGCAAGCAGTTACAATATTCCAAGTGGTGTCTATGTTGCAGAGGTATCAGAAGGCGGAGCAGCCGAAAAAGGCGGTGTTAAAGTCGGAGATATAATTACAGCAATAAACAATCAGGATGTAAGAAGTATCGAGAGTCTTAAAGAGAAAGCAAACAGCTACCGTAAGGGAACTGAAGTGGAACTTACATTAGAGAGAAGTGATGACGGAACATATAAAGAAAAGAAAGTAAAAGTTAAACTTCAGGGTTCAAAGTCTTTGAATGGGTTGTCACAGGGAAACAGCAGCTCAGGAAATTCAAATAATGACAGCAACAGCGGAAATAATGGTTATGACCAGGGAAACGGAAATAACAACGGAAGCAACGGTTATAATCAGGGAAATGGAAATGATGATTCCGATGACGGAGATTACAGCGGATTCGGAAACTTCTTCTCTAATCCGTTTGGAAATTAAACAGCATAGTGCTTTATGCACAGACAAAGATAATTAAGCCAGTCGTACATTTTTGTGCGGCTGGCATTTTAAGGATTGGGAGGTAATAAAAAATGCAAGCAGATAAAGAAGGGGAAAATCTGTCTGTAACGGAAAGAGAATTTAATTCGGAGAGCATCGGGAAAAAGAGATTTAAAAATGATATAAAAAAAATTCTTATCGTTTTATTATTTTTGGCGTTATTGGTATGGCAGTTTTCGACGATGGAGCTGTTTTTTAAAAAGACGATAACTGATTTTGATATTGGTATTATAATAAAAAATATAGCTTTATTTGGTGTTGTCAATGTTATATTGACAGGCTTGTTTCACAGAATGAAACCGGCATTTATGATAACATATGTGTGCACATTACTTATTGGAATTGTAAATTACTTTGTTATTTCTTTCAGAGGTTATGGCATTGTTTTTATGGATATTTATGCTATAAAAACGGCGGCAACTGTTGCGGGTTCATATAAATATGGAATAGATATTTATTTTTTTGCAGGGATAGTAAGCTGTATTGCCGGCATTGCGGTATGTGCAGTAATGCCTCGTAAAAAAAGAAAATATTTAAATCTAAGGGATGTGTGCGGTTCTGTTGTTGCAATCTTATCTTCGGCAGTATTTATCGTATGGCTGAACACATCCTCCGCATTTTTTAATAATGTGAGTTCACTGTCGTGGGACCACAGCATAGGAATAAGTGATTACGGATATATACTTTATTTTGTTGCAAATGCAGGAGAGGCAGGAGTACAGGAGCCTGACGGTTATTCAGTACAAAAAGTTGATGAGATATTATCTAAATATAATGAAGATAGTATAAATTATACATCTCATACAAAGTCGCCAAATATTATAATGATAATGAATGAATCGTTTTCGGATTTGAGCGTGTTAGGCAATTTTAGAACTAACAGGGAAGTTATGCCCTTTTTTGACAGTATGGATAAAAATGTTGTCAAAGGTTATGTTGAATCGTCTGTATATGGCGGATATACGGCAAATTCCGAATTTGAATTTCTAACCGGATGCACCAAAGCTTTTTTGCCGGGAAATCCTTATTTGCAGTATATGGACGATTATCTGCCGTCGATTATAAGCAATATAAAAGAGCAGAATGGATATGGAAAAGCCATAGCAATGCATCCGTACAATCCGTCAGGTTACAACAGAAACAGAGTATATCCTTTGTTTTATTTTGACAAATTTTTAAGCATAGACGATTTTAAAAATTCTGTACTTGTAAGAGATTATATTAGTGATAAGTCCGACTATGAAAAGATTGTGGAACAATATGAAAATAAAGATAAGGACAGTTCATTATGTCTGTTCAATGTAACCATGCAAAATCACAATCCTTATGATGATACAAGTTATAAATTTAAGAAGAAAGTTGAGGTTACAAATTTTGAGACATCGCCTCAGGTAAGTCAATATCTTTCTCTTATAAAGATGTCTGATGATGCGTTTAAAGAACTGGTAAATTATTTTAAAAAAGTAAAAGAACCGACAATTATTTTATTATTTGGAGACCATCAGCCGCATCTTCCGGATTCTTTTTATCAGGATGTGTTTGGAAAGACACCTCTGCAATTTGACCAGAGCGACAGCATGAAAGAACATCTTGTTCCGTTTGTGATATGGGCAAATTATGATATAGGAGAAAAATATATAGAGAGGACATCGATAAATTATTTGTCATCAATATTGCTTGAAAAAGCCGGTTTAAAAATGAGTAATTATAACAGGTACCTTCTTGATTTATACAATGATATTCCGTCGATAAGTGCGACAGGATTTTATGACAAAAACGGTGATTTGCACAAAATATCGGAGGCAACCGGGGAATATGCAGAGAAAATTAAGGAATATGAGATGATACAATATAATTATCTTTTTGACAAGAAAAACAGGTTGGATAAATATTATAATGCAAGTGGCAAAAGCAGATAGCAATGAAGCAATCCGTGGCATTAGTTGGGGTCCAAACAGGTATAGATGTAGTTTTGAGGGAGGACATATTGACAAATTTAAAAAAGACCAAAGTATGTATATGTGATGATGACGAGATGTTTAGTAACAGTTCAGCCGGAAGGCTGAACTGTTACCTTTTTTTGGTATAAAAATTTATTTTTGGCTTTATTTTTTTAAGAGATTATGGTAATATGAAAACGATATGGGATTTTGATATCAATAGTGATTTAAAAGAGAAAATAACGAAAGGAAGGCTAAATTCATGAACAGAAGAACTACTGAGATTTCACAGTGTGAACTTACGGTTATGAAGTGTATTTGGGACCTTAAGAGTGAGGTTACATGCGCACAGGTTATGGAGAAGTTAAAGGAAGACTACGGTCTTATATATAAAGATACGACTGTATATACTTTCTTAAAGAATCTTATAAATAAAGGATTTGTTACCTCAGAAAAGAAAGGCATTACATATTATACACCTGTAAGAAGTGAAGTAGATTACAGAACAGACATTTTAAAGCAGGCTAAAAAATTCTGGTTCAATGATTCAGTAACAGACTTTGTTGATGCAGTACTTAGTTTAGATAAGGTTACAGCTGCTGACAAGGCAAAGATAAAAGAGATGGTTAAATAGTAAATTATATATTATAACATTATAAATTAAAAATAAGCTATACATGTATTTTGTGTATAGCTTATTTTTGTATTTGGTATATTGATAAAAATTTTTATGCATTTTCACTATCGTATGCTTCTTTTACTGCAACGGCAAGCTGGTCTGGACAGGATGTTGGTTTAAAACCACATCGTATACCTTTAAGTTTACTTTCAATCTGTTCTACAGTAAGACCGTCAACGAGTGATGAGATACCCTGAAGATTTCCGTTGCATCCGCCTGTAAATTCTACATTTGATACAATGTCTCCGTTTAAATCAAATTCAATCTGTGTTGAACAAGTTCCTTTTGTTCTGTATGTGTGTTTCATAAGTGTTCCTCCTTGTATCTTAAATAAGTAATGTTTAAATTTGTGAAAATACTTCACCAAGACTACACTGTAACAACAAATCTGCATTGCTGTCAAGAGGTGTTGAAGATTTGTTTATAAGTACCAGAT
>ULNF01031316.1_pt1 | contig 10915 bp, 6 predicted proteins | sample 1951851 | NCBI WGS metagenome assembly ULNF01 (sample SAMEA4835570, study PRJEB28245) | human gut metagenome | biome: gut microbiome; material: fecal sample | place: Denmark | collected 2008 | reverse complement strand
GAGAGGTCTTTTTGATTTAATAAAAACATCAAAAAAAGGAGGTGCAATCTAAATGGCAGTTATTAGACCTGAAAAAGTAGCTAAAGTTGCTGAAATTCAAGAGTTGCTTTCTAACTCCAAATGCACTATTTTAGTTGACTTCTGCGGTTTAACTGTTGCTCAGGATACCGAGCTGCGTCGCAAAATGCGTGAAGCTGGCGTTCACTACAATGTAGTTAAGAACACCCTGCTGCGTATTGCTGCAGAACAAGCTGGTATTGAAGGTCTGGAACCTTCTCTGGAGAAAAACACCGCTATCGCTGTTTCCCCGGAAGATCCTGTTGCAGTTGCAAAAATCGTTTGCGAATTCGCAAAAGAAAACAAAGAACTGAAAGTTAAAGTTGGCGTTCTTGATGGCAAAGTTATCGGTGCTGACGAAATCAAAGCACTGGCTTCTCTGCCGCCGAAAGAAGTTCTTATTGCCAAGATGCTGGGCAGCATGAATGCTCCTATCAGCGGTTTTGTCAATGTACTTCAAGGTACTATCCGCAATGTCGTATATGCTCTGGAAGCTGTACGCAAACAAAAAGAGTCCGCTTAATTTGCGGCATGCTGCATAAGGCAGCTTAAAAAATAAAAACTTACTTATTATTGGAGGTAACTATAATGAATAAAGATCAAATCATCGAAGCTATTGAATCCATGACCGTACTCGAGCTGTCCGAACTGGTTAAAGCTCTGGAAGAAAAATTCGGCGTATCCGCAGCTGCTCCGGTAGCTGTTGCTGCTGCTCCGGCTGCTGGCGGCGAAGCTGCTGCAGCTGAAAAAACTGAATTCGACGTAATCCTGGCTTCCGCTGGCGCTTCCAAAATCGGCGTAATCAAAGCTGTTCGCGAAGCTACTGGCCTGGGCCTGAAAGAAGCTAAAGAGCTGGTTGACGGCGCTCCGAAAGCTATCAAAGAAAAAATCTCCAAAGCTGACGCTGACGCTCTGAAAGAGAAACTGGAAGCTGCTGGCGCAACTGTAGAAGTTAAATAATCTTGTTTGCTACGATAGTAGCACAATAGATTGTTGATTCGTCTGCAATCCGACTCCCGATGCACTTAGGTGTATCGGGAGTTTTTTGATTATAAAAAGCTTTTTAGATTGTATACCTGTATCTAAATTTCAAATTTACCAGCATTTTGTGATATAATTATATCAAGTCTTAAAATAGCAAACGAATTGAGGTATAAAAAATGCAACGTAATCCATATAGTGCCGGGGCGGTAAAGTTTAGCTTTTGGTTCCAGGAGTTCCGCAAGGCGGTTTTTATGCTTGCTGATGGAGCAAGCCTTGCCGAGATTAAGAAGCTGAACCAAGAAACTAATATTTTTGCTGCGTCATCACCGGAAAGAGCAAAGCTGATTATGAGTAATGTAGCAAAGCGTATTGAGGCTTTAGATCCTTCGTTTATACCACTGTTTGTGCGTAGTGATGTTGTTGGCCAGAAGCTGCTTTGTCTGATAGCTTGTATGTGCACAGATACTCTGTTTTTCGATTTTGTTTATGATGTTATTCGAGTCAAACTGGCATTAGGATTAAATGAGTACGGTGATAGCGATGCCAGAAAATTTTGGGATGACAAGCAGGTACAAAGCGACAAGGTTGCCAATTTAACGGAGGCAACAAGAAAGCGTTTGCTAAGCACCTACAAGCAATATTTATATAATGCTGGAATTACAGAGGGCAATGTGGGATTGAGAAAAATTATTGTTCCCATCATCTCTGCTGATATTGTTGCATGGCTGCGTGAGCATGATTTGCAGCCGGCTTTGGCAGCGCTGACAGGTGAATGATATGAAAAAAACATTTGAGCAACGAGTTGATGAGCTTGAAAAGATTATGGAGAATCAATCTTTCTGGCTGCGTGATGGCAGGGCGAACGAGGTTAACTATTGGGTATTTGATTATCCTGCCAGCAAGGAGCTGGCGGTGCGCGAGGTTGTTAAGCGTTTGGTAAAGCGCAGTGAGCAAAGCTATCGCGAATATCAACTTGTGGAGTATGATATTTACGACTACATAATTGATACGCTTCAAAAAGAAGGCTATCTTGAAGCAACTTACATGCTGGAAGAATCTGCAGGTATGCATGTTGTAATAGATTCAGTGTTTGAACTACTGCAGTTTAATGAGCGAGATAATTGGTTTATTAAGCATATTCAAGAGCATACGCCAGATAATGCTATTGTGCTGCTAACTGGAATTGGGAAGGTTTATCCTCTTTTGCGATCGCATAAGATTTTAAATAACCTTAGTATGGCCTTTCGCAAGGTTCCTGTAATTCTGTTTTTCCCAGGCGTGTACGATGAACAAGAGTTACGGCTGTTTGATGAACTTAAGGATGATAATTATTATAGGGCGTTCCGTTTGGTTAGGTAAGCAAGGGGGTACTAAAAGATATGTTGATTAAAGATATGTTCCGCAAGCCTATTGACCGTAATATTCAAGGCGTCATTGTTGTTGGCGAGGATGGCTTGAATGACGAGAAGAATGAGCTGGAAGAATACGTTGTTACGCGTGAGCTGCAACGCCATTTCAAGGAATTCTATGAGAATTACAAGCAAGGTATTATCGGTAAAACGAGAAAAAATGGTGTTTGGATTTCCGGCTTTTTTGGCAGTGGTAAATCGCACTTTCTGAAAATGCTATCCTATCTTCTGGAAAACAAGCTGGTCTCTGGCAAGAGAACCTTAGATTACTTTAAAGAAGACAATAAGATTCAGGATGCTATGGTGATGGCTGATATACAGCTTGCTGTTGACACGCCGACAAAGGTTATTCTTTTTAATATTGACTCGAAAAGTGAGCAAACATCCAAGCAGAGTAAGGATGCTATTGTTAATGTTTTCCTCAAGGTCTTTAATGATATGCTGGGCTTTTATGGTGCTCGTCCGGCGATTGCCGACTTGGAAAGGGCTTTGACGGAGGATGGCTGTTATGCAGCTTTTGAAGATGCTTTTTTTACTGTCAGCGGTCATACCTGGAAGGAATACAGACATAGATTTAACTATGAGCTGATGCATGTGGCGCAGGCATTGGTTGATATTCATTATCAGAATATGTCAATGGATGCGGCTACAGCCTTGTGCAAGCAGATTATGCTTACTCCCTATCAGATAAGTATCGAAGATTTTGCACGCATGGTACGAGCATGGTGCGATAAGATGGGCAATAATCAGCATATTATCTTTTGTGTCGATGAAGTAGGGCAGTATATTGGCGATGACTCGCAAATGATGCTCAACCTGCAGACGATGCGCGAGGAATTGGGCAAGGAATGTCAGGGACGTGCCTGGGTAATTGTTACCAGTCAGCAGGATGTTGACTCCATTATGGAGATGACAGCGCGTAAGGGTACGGACTTTTCTAAGATTCAAGGTCGCTTCGATACTCGTCTGTCCTTGTCTTCCGCCAACGTAGATGAGGTTATCAAAAAGCGTCTGCTGGATAAAACGGAACCGGCAGAGCAGACATTACGCCTGCTTTATGATGAAAAAAAGGTAACCATAAAGAACAAGATTAAATTTGACAAAACACCGGAGATGAAGCTTTATGAAAGCAGAGAGAATTTTGCTGAAATCTATCCCTTTATCCCGTATCAGTTTAATCTTTTGGGTAAGGTTCTGAACTCTATCCGTACTCATGGTGCGTCCGGTAAGCATTTATCTGAGGGCGAGCGCTCTATGCTGGCGCTGTTCAAGAAGGCTGCAGAACGCTTGCAGAATAAAAATGATGGTGCTTTGGTGCCTTTCTATATGTTTTACGATGCATTGGAAAATTTCCTTGATTCAGTGCACAGCCGTGTAATTTCTCAGGCCTTAGATAATAAAAATATTAATCCTGCTGGCGAAGCAGATTGTTTTGCTGTAAACGTGCTCAAGGTGCTGTTTCTTGTTAAGTACGTTAAAGAGTTTCAGGCAACCACTATTCCTAATATTACCAGTCTGATGGTAGATGATGTTGATGAAGATACTTATGAGCTGCAGCAGCGTGTAGAAGCTGCTTTGAAGGTCCTTGTTAGAGAAACCCTGGTGCAGGAGCATAGCGGTAACTACGTTTTCCTGACAGAGGAAGAGCAGGAAATAGGTCGCGAGATTGAAAGGCAGAACGTTGAAACAGGAGAGATTCAGCATAAGATTTCTGATTTGATTTTTAATGATCTGTATGCTGAGGCCAAATATAAATATAATGCCTTTAATGGTCGCTATACCTTCTGGTTTAATCAGTTGGTTGACAACAGACCGCATAAAAATAATCAGAACTATGATATCGGCGTGCATATTCTGACTCCGTATTTTACGGATTATGATGAGCATACACTGAATGCTATGTCTGGTGAAGGCAAGCAGGTGTTAGTAGTATTGCCGGCCTTTGGCTCTTGTATTTCGGAAATTAATCGTTATTTAAAAATAGAAAAGTATTTGCAGCATAATCCCTTAGGCAGGGGTGATCGTTTTGCTACAATAAAAGAAGCTAAGTCACGTGAGCTGCGTGAGCGCATGGATAATGCACGCCTGTATCTGCAGGAAAGCCTGCGTGATGCTGATATCTATGTTAACGGCTCCAAGGCGCAGATTAGCAGTAAGGATATTACTGTGCGTATAAATGAGGCTTTGGGTAAGCTGGTGGATACAGTGTATTTCAAGCTGAAATATATTGATACAGCGATGGGAGCTGCTAATGTTCTTGATATGCTGCGCAACGATAAGCAGGGAACTATAGCTTTGGGCGAGGCTGCTATTCCGAATCATCTGGCGCTGGATGATGCGAAAAGGTACATCGAAAACAATACTAGGATGCATAACAAGATTTCCTTGAAGACAATCAAGGATTACTTCACTAGGGCTCCTTATGGTTTTATCAATGATGACGTTGAGTGGATAGTTGCCAAGTTGTTTAAGGATGGTGACTTAGGAATTTACTACCAGCAGCAGAATGTAACCTTGCTGAACCATACTGCAGAACAGATTACGGAGCTGCTGACGAAGAAAGGCTTCGTGGAAAAGGTTATGATTGACCTGAAGCCTGTTGTGCCGAAGAGCAAGCTGAAGACGGCAAAGGATGTGGCGAAGGAGCTGTTTGGCTATACAGTTATTTCCGACGATGCTGACAGGATCATGAGTGAAATCCAACAGGAAACAAAAAGATTATTAAGCCGTTTCCGTGAGCTGAAGAGCGTATATTATGACAAGGCTAAATATCCGGGCAAGGATATCGTACAGGACGGTATTTCTGTTTTGTGTAAGCTTAGCAGCCAAGATAATACGCTGGATTTCTTTAATCATGTTGCAGATAATGAAGACGAGCTGGAGGAGCTTGGCAGCGATTATGCTCCTATTAAAGAGTTCTTTAAGGGCGAGCAGAGGAAAATTTTTGAAAATGCTTTGAAGAAGCTGAAGATTTATGAAGACAGCAGGGTGTATATTGTTGATAGTGAATTAGAAAGCATTGTTACGCAGATGCAGAATATTGTCAGCGTTAAAGCTCCGTATGGTATGATTCGCCAGCTGCCTGATTTAATCAGCAAGTTTGATGATAAGTATCTTGTTATATTGGAAGAAAAAACTGAACCTGTACGTAAAGCAATCCTAGATAACAAGAGTCAGGTTATGGATCATCTTGCCGGTAAGCCGTATGCAAAAGTAAAAGAAGCTCTTTACGCTAATGAATTCCAAAGACTTTTGGATAAGGCTGAGAGCAGTAATGATGTTTCTCGCTTGCGTAGCTTGGGCGATCAATCCGATGCGTTGAAGGAACGATTATTTAATGAAATGCATGAGCTGGATGAAAAATATGCGCCTAAACCTGAACCGCCTAAGCCAACACCTAACCCTAATCCTAACCCAAAGCCACCTGAACCGAAGAAAGAGGTCGTTAATACATTCTTGAAGCATGTTGTACATACTACCTCATGGCATATTGAATCTGAGGCTGACATAGACAAGTATTGTGAGCAGTTAAAGAGACAATTAAAAGAAAATATGCGCGAAGGTTTGATTTACAACATTAAATTCTAACAGAAAAGCTCCTGCTTCCGTTGGTGGAGGCAGGAGTTCTTTTTATAAAATCCGAAGATTCTTTTATAAAAGCAGCATTTTTCTTTACGAACTTTTGAGCGACTATCCCTTATATGGTATAATGTAGATATGATTTCACTTAAAAAAATATATACAAAGGGTGATAACACATGGATAAGACAGCAATAAAAAATTATGCAATCTGGGCAAGAACAAAGCTCATTGAGGATATAAAATACAAGGCAAGCCTGCTGGGTATTACGGAAAAGGGGATTGAAGACGCTTTGCCGCAGTCCACGACGCAGGAGCAGTATTTTGATATCGGTACGAGAGAGCCTTATGCTATCAGAGTCGTGCAGATTGCGCAGCGCCGGAGCCTTGCGGAGGCTATCAAGAAAAAGGCGCAAGAGAGCGATTATCTGACTGCCTATAACAGCATAATCGAAGAGGTTGCCTATACGTGGTTCAACCGTTTTATTGCTGTACGCTTTATGGAGGTTAATGACTATCTGCCATGCAAAATCCGTGTGCTGAGCGCAGTGGATGGCCGTCAGGAGCCGGATATTGTGCAAAATCCTTTTGATGCGAAGCTGGATTATACGAGTGCGGAAGAAGAGCTTATCAGCCAGCATCAGATGAACAACGAGGGCGACAAGCTGTTTAATATGCTCTTTGTCAAGGTGTGCAATGATTTGAGCAAGGTACTGCCGCAGCTGTTTGAAGCGGAGCAGGATTACACAGAGCTGCTTTTAAACATCTCCTACACGGATCAGGACGGCTTGATCTATAAGCTGGTGCATGACATTCCGGAAGATAACTTTGATGTGAATGCTGTGGATGAAGAGGGCAAGCCTGTTGGTCAGGTTGAGATTATCGGCTGGCTGTACCAGTATTACAACACGGAGCCGAAGAACGAAACCTTTGCACTGCTTAAGAAAAATGTGAAGATTACCAAGGAGCGTATTCCTAGTGCAACGCAGCTGTTTACTCCGGACTGGATTGTACGTTATATGGTGGAAAACAGCCTGGGGAGGTTAGTGATTAGTGGTCAGTTAGTAGTGGATAGTGGTCAGAGTTTAGTGGATAGTGAAGAGGAGCGAATTGCTAAAGAGAAGGAGTTGGCGGAGCGTTTTGGCTGGAAGTATTATTTACCGGAAGCGAAACAGGACGCAGATGTTCGTGAGCAGCTTAACCAACTAACCATTAACAACTATTCACCAGAAACTATCAAGGTTATCGATCCTTGTATGGGCAGCGGACACATCCTCGTCTACGCCTTTGATGTGCTGATGCAGATTTATACGCAGATGGGCTATACAGACAAAGATGCGGCGCTGTCGATTTTAGAGAACAACTTATATGGATTGGATATAGACAAGCGAGCTTTCCAGCTGGCTTATTTCGCTGTGCTTATGAAGGCGCGTCAATATCACAAGTTTATGTTGAAAAAGCAGCCGCAGTGCCACATTTACGCGATTGCAGAAAGCAACGGCATTAACATTAAGCATTTGGCTTATTTTGGTGCGCAATTAGATGAGCTGGCAAAGCCTGTGGCCTTGAACCAGATGCAGGAGCTGATTACAACGCTGCATGATGCCAAGGAATATGGCAGCATCATCAGCGTAGCAGACTATGATTGGGACTTGCTACATCAGTTTGCTGCAGAATTTGATATCAGCGGCGAAATGAACCTGTTCGACAGCTTTGGCATTGAAACAACGCAGCAGCGTCTGCAGGAGCTTGTTACTGTAGGAGAGGTGCTGGCGCAGAAGTATGAAGTTGTGGTGACGAATCCGCCGTATAGAGGCGTTGCAGATGTAGATGTTAAGCTAGCAGATTATATAAAAACTAACTATCCAGATAGTAAAAATGACTTGTTTGCCGTATTTATGGAAGTTTGCCATAAAATGAATGTTAAAAATGGTTATCAGGCAATGATTACGCAGCACGCATGGATGTTTCTCAGCAGTTTTGAAAAATTACGTACCAAAATTCAAAAGCTGGATATTGTTAATATGGCGCACCTTGGCGCAAGAGCTTTCGAGGAAATTGGCGGTGAAGTTGTTCAGACAACAAGCTTTATTCTTGCTAACAAGCATGTCGACGGTTACAAAGGAACTTATTGCCGTTTAGTTGAACCAACGACGCAGCAAGGCAAGGAAGAAGTGTTTTTGGCAAAAGAAAATCGTTATGTTGCGTGCAGTGATAATTTCGCTAAAATTCCAGGAGCGCCTGTGGCGTATTGGGGGAGCGAAAATGTATTAAAGATGTTTGACAATATTACTGTTGGTAAAATTTCTGATACTAGATTAGGAATGGCTACAGCTGATAATGATAGATTTTTAAGATTTTTTTGGGAGATAAATTATGGAGATTGTGATTTAGAATGTAAATCTATTGAAGAAAATATTACTTCAATGAAAAAATGGTTTCAGTATGCTAAAGGTGGAAATTACCGTAAATGGTATGGAAATAATGAGCGTCTTGTAAATTGGTTTAATAATGGTATATCAATAAGAAGTTTTACAGATGATAACGGTAAGATTCGCTCGCATAATTATAATTTAGATTTTATCTTTAAAAAAGGAATAACATGGAATGCATTGTCCTCTAGTAAGACATCTTTTAGATGTTTAAATAATGCACTTTTTGATAATGCTGGAAGTTCGTTGTTTTTACACAATGATGAAGACTATGAAATGATGTTAGCTTTTTTAAATAGTAAATTAACTATATTATTATTACCTATGATAAATCCAACACTAAATTATCAGCCTGGGACTATTGCTTCATTACCTTTCGCAAGAGCTGAACAAACAAAATCAGTTGTAAAGCAAAATATAGCCCTCTCCAAATCCGACTGGGATGCCTTCGAAACCTCATGGGATTTCACCAAACACCCTTTAGTAGTGACTAGTGGTCAGTTATTAGTGAATAGAGATAGTTCGGCTAACGACCAACTAACCACTACTCACTATCCACTAACCACTATCGCGCAAGCATACCAACGTTGGGAAGAAGAGACAAACGCTCGCTTTACGCAGCTTAAAGCCAACGAAGAAGAGCTCAACCGCATATTTATCGACATCTATGGCTTGCAGGATGAATTAACTCCGGAGGTGGAGGATAAGGACGTAACCGTGCGCAAGGCTGATTTGCAGCGCGATATCAAGTCGTTGCTTTCTTACGCCGTGGGCTGCATGTTTGGCCGCTATTCGCTGGATGTAGAAGGCTTGGCCTTCGCAGGCGGCGAATTTAGTGATCAGTGGGTAGTGATTAGTGATCAGTGTTATAGGCGAGAGGTGGTAGAAAAATATGTCGCTCAAGAGTTACAAAGAGCTTACGGTATGGAAGAAGTCAATGTTACTGACGGAAGAGATTTATCGTTTAGCGAGGTTATTGCCGAGAGAGGAGTTATATTCACTTTCGGATCAGATGAGAAGAGCAGCAGTGTCGATTCCATCAAATATCGCAGAGGGACAAGCAAGAAGCTCTACGAAGGCATTTGTGAGCTTTCTTTCAATAGCGAAAGGATCAAATGCGGAATTGGAAACGCAACTTATGATTTGTGTTCGCCTGAAATACTTAACGCAATCACAAGCGGAAGTAGCGTTGAACTTGTGCAGCGAGGTTGGCAAGATGCTGACAGTATTGATTGGCAAACTATACACTATACACTAAAAACTAATCACTATGGAGCTGACGAGGACAACATAATTCCTATCACTGATGAAGATTATTTTGAGGATGATATCATAGGTCGCCTGATTGCCTGGCTGAAAGTTGTTTACGGCGCAGAAACGCTGGAAGAAAATCTGCGCTTTATTGCAGATGCACTTGGCACGTCGGGTGATACTGCGCGTCAGAAAATCCGCAACTACTTCCTGAAGGACTTCTTCAAGGATCACTGCAAGATTTATCAAAAGCGTCCTATTTATTGGCTCTATGACAGCGGCAAGCAGAACGGTTTTAAGGCTCTTATCTATATGCACCGCTATAACGCCGACACCTCCGGCCAGGTGCGTGCAGAATATCTTGGCAAGATGGAAGAAACCTACGAAAGCGAAATCAACCGTATGCAGGATATCATGGATAATGGCGCTGGTCGTGAAGTGGCGCTGGCGGGCAAACGCAAGGAGAAGTTGCAAAAGCAGTTGCATGAATGCCGTGACTATGATGCTGTGTTGGGACATATTGCTCTTGCAAGCATCGCTATTGACCTCGACGACGGCGTGAAGGTGAACTACGTCAAGGTGCAGACTGCAAAGGACGGCAAGCTGCTGCCGATATTGGCGAAGATTTGATAGGGAGTAGTGATTAGTGATTAGTGGTTAGAAAAGGACGGTGCAAAGATGAAGCTTAGCAAATTATATCTTGATCGTTATACTGTTTTTGATTCATTACATATTTCGCTTGCTGAAGGAATTAATATATTTATTGGCGAAAATGGAACCGGCAAAAGCCATTTGCTGAAAGTGTTGTATGCTGCAAGCAGAGCAACTGATGGAAAAACTGCTTTTGCACAAAAACTAGTTAACCTTATGTTACCAGACGACTATCAGTTAGCTCGTTTGCTGCATAAAGGAGCCAAAAATAGTTATATCAGAGTAGAGGAAGAAAATGGACTCTATGTCAGTCTGTATTTTGACGATGAAACCTATAAGTGGAATGCTGCTGCGGAAAATGAAGCGGCTTGGGAAAATGGACTGATTAACTCTGATAGTATCTTTATTCCTGCTAAAGAAATTCTTTCTAATTGTTACCAGCTTAATTCAGCAGTAGCAAGAAGAAACGTTAAATTCGACGATACATATATTGATATTATTGATGCAGCAAAGGTTGATGTTGGTAATACTGTTGAAACCAATATGATTTGT
>ULNF01000484.1_pt1 | contig 10968 bp, 10 predicted proteins | sample 1951851 | NCBI WGS metagenome assembly ULNF01 (sample SAMEA4835570, study PRJEB28245) | human gut metagenome | biome: gut microbiome; material: fecal sample | place: Denmark | collected 2008 | reverse complement strand
AACCTGATCCATTTTATCTACTATCGGAAGCATCTGCTCTGTTGTCATACGGGTAGCAATAAGAGACTGATGCGCATCACGGAGAACTGTCTCCGTAATCTTTAATGGTTTCTTTTCTATATCTGCCATGATAATCCTCCTATATTTTTAAGTTAAGCGAACTGCCAAAACGGATATAATATCCGCTTCAACATCTTTTATGAATCAAGGAAATCCCCCACCATTATTGCTCTGTGCAATAGAGATGGTGAACTTCCTTAATAGTATTAAATTCCGAATATTGCCATAAATACACCGGCAGCAACTGCTGTTCCGATAACACCGGCAACATTTGGTCCCATCGCATGCATGAGAAGGAAGTTTGTCGGATCTGCCTCCGAACCAACTTTCTGTGAAACCCTGGCAGCCATAGGAACGGCAGATACACCTGCTGAACCAATCAATGGGTTTACCTTTCCGTGTGTAACCTTACACATAACCTTACCGAAAAGAACTCCCGCTGCTGTACCTACACAGAACGCAATAAGTCCAAGTGCAACAATCTTTAATGTTGTAACTTTAAGGAATGCCTCTGCACTTGTTGAAGCTCCTACTGATGTACCGAGTAAGATAACTACGATGTACATAAGAGCATTTGAAGCTGTCTCTGCAAGCTGTTTAACCACTCCTGACTCTTTAAAGAGGTTACCAAGCATAAGCATACCTACAAGAGGTGCTGTTGTTGGAAGAAGAAGACAAACAATAATAGTAACGATAATAGGGAATAAAATCTTCTCAAGCTTTGATACCGGACGAAGCTGAGACATCTTAATCTTACGCTCATCCTCTGTTGTGAAAAGCTTCATAATAGGCGGCTGGATAATAGGAACAAGTGACATATATGAATATGCAGCCACTGCGATAGGTCCCATATACTCAGTCTGCTTTAATTTACCACAAAGGAAAATTGATGTAGGACCATCAGCACCACCGATGATTGATATTGCTGCGGCTGCCTTATCATTGAATCCTAAAAGGATTGCTATAAGGTAAGCTGAGAAAATACCAAACTGAGCTGCAGCTCCCAAAAGGAAACTTGCAGGATTTGCAATAAGTGGTCCGAAGTCTGTCAACGCACCTACACCCAAGAAAATAAGTGAAGGCAATATACTCCATTCATCAAGTATATAGAAATAATGTAATAATCCTCCGACACCATTTGATGTACTATCAGGATCTGCCATGATATCAGGATAAATATTTACAAGAATCATACCAAATGCGATAGGTACCAACAATAATGGTTCGTATCCTTTTTTAATCGCTAAATAGAGAAAGATACAGCCAACCACGATCATAAGGTAATTTCCTAATGTAAGTGATGTAAACGCGGTCTGACCTGCAAGATTCTCAAGCGTTGTAATAACGTAATCCAAAGTCAGTCCCTCCTAGTTTAATGTTGCAAGTACTGCTCCTGCTTCTACTGAATCTCCTGCTGCTACATTGATGCTTGCTACTGTACCATCCTGTGGTGCAACTACTTCATTTTCCATCTTCATAGCTTCAAGAATTAAAATAACTTCACCTTTCTTTACTGCCTGTCCTGCTGATGCCTTAACTGATAAAATCTTACCAGGCATTGGTGCATTTACCTTAACTGAGCCTGCTGCTCCTGTCGGTGCAGCTGCTTTTGGTGTAGCTTTAGGAGCTGCCTTTGGTGCTGCCTTAGGAGCTGAAGCTGCTGCTCCTGCTGCTCCTTCTTCTACTGTTACATCATAAACAGTACCATTTACGGTAATTGTATAATTTTTCATGAATTTGTCCTCCATTTATTTTTCTTATCTTCTAATAATTGAACGAATAACAAGACCGTCTGCTGACTCTGTCTCACTTGCTGCTGCGATAGCTGCCGTAATAACAGCAACCAGTTCTAAGTCATCAACAAGATTTTCCTCTTCAACAGCAACAGGTGCTGTCTCAACAACAGGTTCTGCCTTAACTTCTTCTTTCTTTGCACCATTCTGGAAATTAGCAATGTGCTTAAACTGTGCAATGATAAGTGCGATAAATATAAGAACCGCAAATACGATTGCCATACTAAGAATAGTATTAAGTCCGGCTTTTGACATTTTCTGACCAAGACTTGTATACTCTTCTACTTTCCAAGAAGATGTCTGACCTTTTTCATCATATGTTACTGAGAATATGAGTTTCTTTCCTGATGAAGTAGTATATGTCTCTACAACTGTTGCAGAATCACTACTTATAGTGAAATCAGTGTCAACCTTTTTACCCTGTTTTCCATATTCTTTTTTCAACTGTACAGACTCTTTATACTGATTGACCGTGTCCTCATCAACTTCTGTTGACTGTTCTTTCATTGATTTGACTGCACTCTCAAAATCATAACTAAACCAGCTTTTTACAAATGAATCAGCGTTTTTTTCAAGTGTTGCCTTATCAAAATTTTTGTTTGTCTTTGTAAGGCTTAAACTGCAGCCTGCCATCATCAGAATGCATGACACGATACAAAAAATTAAACATAATTTCTTCTTCATATAACGCTCCTTACTTAGATGGTTCCATGTTTTTTGCCGATAGGATATTCGCTTTTTGTAAACAGCATCTCAAATGCAAATAAAAGCTGTTTTCTCGCAGATTCAGGAGCAATAACAGAATCTATATATCCTCTTGCTGCGGCTGCCTCAGTACCTGACTGAGCTTCAAACTCTGCTGCTTTTGCTGCAACATCCGTATCTTTGTCATCAGCATACATAATCTTTGCTGCGACATTTGAATCCATCATACCAACTTTTGCATCAGGAAGTGCAAATACCATGTCTGCACCAATATGCTTTGAGTTCATGGCTACATATGCGCTGCCATATGCATTTCCTGCAATAAGATTAACCTTAGGTACATCTGCCTCAGCAAATGCGCTTGTAAGTTTAGCTGCTGCACAGGCGATAGTTTTCTCTTCCTCAACTGTTGTGGCAAATCCCTCAACATTTGTAAGAGTAAGTACAGGAATATTAAATGCATCACATTTCTTAACAAATGCTGCTGCTTTTTCACAACCTGCTGTTGTAAGACGTGCATCATATTTTGCTGCGACTTTTCCGTCCTCATCAAACTCTGCTGTACGGTTTGCTACCGCACCTACAGTCATTCCGTCAAGGCAGATAAATCCTGTAACCATCTCTTTTGCATAACCTGCTTTTTCTTCAAGGAAGAAATTGTTATCACCGAGATCTGCAAGTGCAACTGCCGGATCTGCAACTTCTGCTGCAAAGTTATCAACCATACGGTTAAGGTCATCCATACACTCATCTGAAATTCCTGTTTCATTGTTATTCTGCGGAAGAATGCTAATAAGTTCTCTAACACTGTTAAGAACTTCCTCTTCACCCTCAATAACAAAATCAACTGTCGAAGCTGTTTTCTGGAACTTAGCTGAAGCTGTATCAAGCTTATCTGCATAGTTTCCTTCAAGTGTATTTGGCGAATTAACAAAAAGTTTAGCGTTTTTTTCTTCCATGAATGTGAAATCACTCATAGCTGCAAGAACTGCCACGCCACCACCGCAATTTCCAAAAACAGCACTTATCTGTGGTACTATTCCTGATGCATCAGACTTAACTTTATAAATTTTTCCAAAGCCTGCAAGTGCATCTGTTGACTCCTGAAGGCGCATACCTGCACAATCAATAAGTCCTATAACCGGCACTCCTGTCTTCATAGCAAGCTCATATACATGCGCAATCTTCTTTGCATGCATCTCACCGATTGTACCATTCATTGCGGATGCATCCTGACTGTAGATATAGACAGGATTATTCTGAATAAGTCCGTATCCTGTGATAACTCCATCAGCCGGTACAGACTTTTCCTGCATGTTGAAATCTGTACTTCTCTTTGTTATCTTAGCACCAATTTCAACAAAACTGTTTTCGTCAACCAAAGTCTCAATACGAGCTTTTGCTGACAAAGCATTTGTGTTACTCATGTTCAGCCCTCCAATAATAGTAGAATATATTTGGTAAATCTAGTTTTAATAATAAAAATAAACAAATTTACACCAATGATAAGTTTATTACTTTTGCTCAAAAATAGCAACCTTTTTTTAGCATTTATGCCAAAAAAAACGCATATTATGTTACTGTTCATGTCACTGCCGTAAACAGCAGTAACATAACATGCAAATAAATAGCAGGAGTAATAACCATGAAATCACAATTAAATTTTATACTGTGTTTACTAAGTCTCACAATATTAAGCATTTTTCTATATAAAGCATGCTGTAAAAGTTTAAATGCAAAATACTTTAACAACACACAAAAACAACACCACATAAACTGTGTAATAAAAAAAGTTAAAGCAAATAACTGTGGTATACAAAAGCAGTCAGAAAAACCTTCCACGCTCTCCTCAACAGCCTGCTGTTTAATAGAAAAAAACAGTGGTCAGATATTATATAAAAAAAAATCATTTAAAAAACTTCCTATGGCAAGTACAACAAAAATAATGACCTGCATACTTGCACTTGAAAATGGCAAACCCGATGATATAGTAAAAGTTTCAAATTATGCGGCATCAATGCCGAAAGTAAAACTTTACATGAAGTCAGGTGACACATTCAGGCTCGGAGATTTATTGTATTCCCTTATGCTTGAATCTCATAATGATACCGCCGTAGCCATCGCCGAGCATATAGGAGGTTCCGTAAAGAATTTTGCAAAACTCATGAACCGTAAAGCATCTGAACTTGGCTGTAGCAGCACCCATTTTGTAACACCCAACGGTCTCGATTCCAAAGGACATTATACAACTGCGTATGAACTTTGTAAGATAGCCTCCTATGCATTGGAAAACAAAAATTTCAAAAAAATAATAACCACTTCAACATACAGTTTTTCCAATACAAACGGTTCTAAACAATACAATGTTTCAAATAAAGATGCTTTTCTCTCCCAATATAACGGTGCAATCGGTGTCAAAACAGGTTTCACAGGAAAAGCCGGCTATTGCTTCTGCGGAGCAGCAACAAGAAACAATACTACACTTATATCTGCTGTATTAGGCTGTGGCTGGCCTCCAAACAAAACATACAAATGGCAGGACACAAAAAAACTTATGGATTATGGCTTTAACAACTTTTCAAAAGTAAACTTCAAACCTGAGGAAAAAACATTTAAAATCAATATCTTAAAAGGACAGACAAATTTCACCAATGTAAAAGTTTTCGATAAACCATGTATTCTTATGTTGTCAAAAAACGATGAAATAACATACAAAATCAAACTTCCGTCCACTCTTACGGCACCCGTCAGCAAAAATGACATACTCGGTTTTGCAAAACTGTACGTAAACAATAAACTATATCGTCAAACCCCATTAAAAGCCGAACATGATATAGATGCCGTAACCCCTGGCTATATAAGGAAAATTCTCATAAGAATGTTATGCGTTATTCCCTTATAACATTATGTTGGTGGACAAAAAATATTTTGCCCCCAAACAATACCACGGATTACTGCAGCAATGCCTTATCAAACTCTCCTTTTTGTGCAAAGTCAACTGCTGAACATATCCTGTTATATACTATAGAAGATATCTCTACTGATTTTTTATCCTTATACTCATCGTAAAACATTGGTTTTAAATAAAAAACTTCTGTCTTTACCTTTCTTAAACTCCATAAATCGAAAACTTTCCACGAGTCAACTATTGCAACCGGAACAATGGGGGCTTTCGCCCTCATTGCGCTTTTAAATGCACCGGGCTTAAATTCATCAACATAATTTCCATTCCTATGCTCATAACCGCCGGACGGAAAAATTATAAACTTACGTCCCTTTTTCACTTCCTCTGTAACTTCTTTTATTATGCCTGCCGCCTGTTTTAAATTGTCAAGTTTAAGTCTCTTGCCTTCAACCAGATCTATAAACTGCTTCACCAGAGGTCCGTGGCTTCTCGCATCATCCATCACAACAGAACATGGGGTATCATGTGTATGCATAATTCCAAGTGCATCATATTTGCCCTGATGATTTGAAAACATGACATATCCTCCATCTTTCGGAAGATTTTCCATTCCGAATCCTTCTGTTGTAATTCGCCCTGTCTTTTTCATAAGATTTATGGCATATCTGTCGTATTCATAGCGAAACCGTTCAGAATATTTCTCAGGATGTCTCGAATAATACCCCATTTTGGGAATCATCCATGCTCTATATAAATTACCTGCTATCACATAAATAAATCTCAACAAAATATTTCACCTTTTCCCTATTCACTAATTTTTAGCATCCCCTCTGTTTCATTTCAAAAAAACCGCAATATACAGTAACACAATTTGGAAAAATTTACAACAGATATTTTTTATGGCTGAACTGTTTCTATTGGAATCAAAAGATATTTTACCCCTTGCGTAATGTTATAAAATCACCATAAACAAAGATGTTCTTGAATAATATGTCCATTTTGTTTAAAATATTATTTATCCTATTTAAAAAGAAACGAGGTTATTTATATGGCACTTGATGGAATTGTTATATCAAGTCTTGTCAATGAACTTGATACAAATATAACAGGCGGACGCATCACAAAAATTGCCCAGCCTGAAAAAGACGAACTGTTACTTACGATAAAACAGAGTAAAACAGACGAAAACGGCAAAACGGCAAGAAGCACAAAAAGACTCACTATATCAGTAAACCCAAGTCTGCCTCTTATCTACCTTACAGATACAAATAAAACATCGCCTCTTACGGCACCGACGTTCTGCATGGTATTAAGAAAGCATCTGAACAATTGCAGCATAGTCTCTATATCACAAATCGGTCTTGAAAGAGTTATCCGTTTTGAACTTGAACATTTAAACGAGATGGGCGACCTCTGCAAAAAATATCTTTATGTAGAACTTATGGGTAAACACAGCAATATAATTTTCTGTGATGACAGCAATAAAATAATCGACAGCATCAAACATATATCACTTCTTGTAAGTTCTGTAAGGGAAGTCCTCCCGGGAAGAGAATATTTTATACCTGATACACAACACAAATATAATCCATTTGCCATTACAGAAAGCGAATTTACGGATAATGTACTCTCTAAGCCGCTGCCGCTTGCAAAAGCAATTTATACTTCAATAACAGGTTTCAGCCCGCTTATGGCAAATGAACTGATATACAGGGCATCGCTTTCTGATAAAAATAATGCGCTTGAATTAAGTGACATGGAAAAACTTCATTTATATAGAAACTTTTCTGAAATGATGAATGATATTTCTGAAAAAAAATTTGCCCCGGTTATCGCATTTAAAAACAATATGCCTGCCGAATTTACAAGTCTCGAACTCACAATGTACCAAAAGGACGACGCATATACGTTAAAAAGCTGTGATTCCGTAAGTAATATGCTCTATGATTACTATGCCACAAAAGAGGTGATGAGCAGAATAAACCAGAAATCTGCCGACCTTAGAAAAATAACAAATACTTTGTTAGAACGAAACAACAAAAAATACGATTTACAGACCAAGCAGTTAAAAGACACTGAAAAACGTGATAAATACAAGGTATACGGAGAACTTCTCACAACGTACGGTTACGAATTAAAAGGCGGAGAAAAAGCACTCACATGCGAAAATTATTATACAGGAAACGAGATAACAATTCCGCTTGACGAAACAAAATCGGCAGTTGAAAATGCAAAAAAATATTTTGATAAGTATGCAAAACTCAAACGAACTTTTGAAGCATTGAACATACAAATCGCCGAAACAAAAGAAGAAATTGAACATCTTGAATCAATAAGCAATTCCCTTGACATAGCACGTCAGGAATCGGATCTTGTTGCAATCAAGCGTGAACTTTCAGAATGCGGATATATCAAAAAACACCATGAAAAAAATAAAGGCAGCAAAAACAGCGAAAAAAGCAAGCCTCTCCACTATATATCATCAGACGGTTTTGATATGTATGTCGGAAAAAACAATTATCAGAATGATGAACTTACTTTCAAAATCGCAACTGGAAATGACTGGTGGTTTCATGCAAAAGCAAGTGCCGGCTCTCATGTCATTGTAAAAACAGAGGGTAAAGAACTTCCTGACCGCACATTTGAAGAGGCTGCACGACTTGCCGCACACTACTCAAAAGCATGTGAACAAGGCAAAGCTGAAATTGACTATATACAGAAAAAACATGTGAAAAAGCCAAATGGAAGCAAACCCGGATTTGTTGTCTACTACACAAATTATTCCATGACTATTAGCACAGACATAACAGGAATAAAGGAGGTGACTGAGTAATGTTTTCAGATATTATTCATTCCGACAATCATGTACACACATATTTTTCAACAGACAGCGACACACCTATGGAAGATATGTTAAAAAACGCTATTGAAAAAGAATTTTCTTCCATATGCTTTACTGACCATATGGATTATAATTTTCCATCCGAGGGTGATACACCTGAGTTTCTGCTCGACATAGAGCCATATTTTGAGGAAATGAAAAGACTGAGCGAAAAATACGGTGACAGGATAAAAATCCGAAGGGGCATTGAACTCGGTCTAAAAAAAGACTGCCTTGACAAATGTATTTCGCTTACCGAAGAATATCCGTTTGATTTTGTCATCGGTTCAACACACCTTGTAGACAATATAGACCCGTACTATGATACGTTTTGGAGTGATACTCCTGAAAAAAGCGGAATTTTACGCTACTATGAAACCACCTTAAACAATGTCAATCTCGGTGCTGACTTTGATGTATATGGTCATATTGATTACATAATCCGCTACACTCCTAAAATGAAACAACTGAAATCGCAGGGTCTTTCAGATGACACTTATATAAACAGACTCACCTCAGATTCAATGGATATAATAGAACAAATACTGAAAACACTTATATACAACGGAAAAGGTATCGAAATAAATACCGCCGGGTTCAAATACGGACTCGGACATCCAAACCCTCACGAAAAAATATTAAAACTTTATTGCGAACTTGGCGGCGAGATAATTACAATAGGCTCCGATGCACACGAATGTAAACACCTCGCCTACGATTTTGAAAAAGTTCCTGAAATATTAAAAAAGTGCGGTTTCAGGTATTATAGTGAATTCACAGGCAGAAAAGCAGAGATGATAAAAATGTGATAGTATTATTTTTGAAGTCCGGTAAAACTTTATGACCTTTAAAGTTTTACCGGAAACATCTATCATTCCCTCAAAACACTTACAGCATCTTTTAAAATTTCCATCACACGGTCAACTTCACTTATGGTATTTTCTTCTCCTAAAGTAAATCTTATGGTGCCATCGGCATATTCTTTTGGAACACCAATACTCTCTATCACATGAGAAATTCCAGGCTCCCCTGTATTACATGCAGAGCCTGCTGAGGCACAAATTCCGTTCATGTCAAGTATAACAAGTAATGTTTCTCCCTCAATCCCCTTAAAACTTACATTTAAGTTTCCGGGAAGTCTTTCATTTCCCGGTTTTGGTCCATTTAATCTTACATCCTCAATTTCATTCTCTATTCTCGACAAAAAATAATCCCTTACATTTGCTGTCTTGACATTTTTCTGGTACATATTTTTAAATCCCTCATTTACCGCTGCACCCATACCTACGATTCCCGGCACATTTTCTGTTCCTGCCCTCATATCACGCTCCTGCTTTCCTCCGTAAATAAATTTCTCTATATCACATCCATCCGCTATATAAAGAAACCCTGTTCCCTTCGGTCCGCAAAGCTTATGTGAGCTCACACTCATCATATGTATTCCACTCTTTTTTACATCAATAGGTACATGCATATACGCCTGAACCGCATCTGTATGAAAATAAATGTTATACTTCTTTGCAATCTGCGCAATTTCATCTATCGGCTGTATCGTTCCGATTTCATTGTTGGCATACATTATCGATATAAGTATAGTGTCAGTTCTTATTGCTCTTTCAAGCTCCCTCAATGAGATAATCCCTCTCTCATCAACCGGGAGATATGTCACCCTGTAACCCTGCTTTTCTAATGCCTTACATGAATTGAGAATTGCATGATGTTCAATGCAGCTTGTTATAATATGCCTTCCTCTTCTTCCCTTATACCTGCAGGCTTCAACTGTTCCAAATAATGCCCAATTGTCACTTTCCGTGCCACCGCTTGTAAAATAAATTTCATCTTTAGATGCATTTATACTCTTTGCCACCTGTTTTCTGGCAATCTCTATCTTTTCCTTACACTGCTGCGCAAACTCATATGCCCCTGATGGATTTCCATAATATATTTCCAGACATTTCTTCATCTCAGCAACCGCCTGTGGACAGACAGATGTAGTTGCCGCATGGTCAAGATATATCATATCACGCCTCCGCCCCATATTTAAAATCAATATATTCATCATATTTTTATCTGTGACTTAATAAAATAAATTAATAGGTTTGAACATTCAGAAGCGAGGAATCTTTATGAACTCAGCCGTAAAAACAGAAAAATTTATAAAAAACAGACTCAATAGCAATATCATAAAAGGAACTCTCATACTTTCAGCCGCAAGCATTCTTTCACGCATAATAGGATTTATATACAGAATATATCTTGCTGATATACTCGGCGAAAAACTTCTTGGCACATATCAACTTATATTTCCAATATATGTACTCTGCTTTACAATATATGGTGCCGGCATGCAAAGTGCAATATCACAAGTTACAGCCACATTTTCAGGCAGACCGGATACATCTGTTGACGACAAAACCAGCAAGCATCTTAAACGAAAAAACAACCTAACCTCAAACAATATTCTTTTAACAGGCATAATCATAAGCCTTACACTGGCATTATCCTTATCTGCTATTATCAATTTAAATTCAAACTGGATAGCCTGCCATATTCTTATGGTCCCCGATTGTGACATATATCTTAAACTATTAACATACCTTTTTCCATTTTGCAGTGTATCAGCA
>ULNF01017645.1_pt1 | contig 11078 bp, 10 predicted proteins | sample 1951851 | NCBI WGS metagenome assembly ULNF01 (sample SAMEA4835570, study PRJEB28245) | human gut metagenome | biome: gut microbiome; material: fecal sample | place: Denmark | collected 2008 | reverse complement strand
AGCTTGTCAAGAACTTTTTTATTTTATTTTTTGAATCTTTTCAAAAAATAAAACTCGGAAATCTTTAAGATTTCCTGCTTTCGCATCTGATAAGAAAACCTTTGCTTTCAAGCTTTGTTCTCTCATCGCTTTGTGCGACAGCGATATGTATCTTACAACATTTAACTGTTGTTGTCAACACTTTTTTCATTTTTTGTCTCTCACTTTCCAGCCGTACAAAAAACTAATTTATAGTGGATTCAACCACAGCGGAGAGGGTGGGATTCGAACCCACGCGCCCTTGCGGACAAACGGTTTTCAAGACCGCCTCGTTATGACCACTTCGATACCTCTCCATAACAGATAGATACAAGTTCATACTTGCATTTCGCATATTATAATCATATGCTTTTCAATATTCTTTTTTCAAAATAAGCAAAAAATAAATCTCCATATTGTAAAATACTATATAGAGATCTGAGCGGAGAGGGTGGGATTCGAACCCACGCGCCCTTGCGGACAAACGGTTTTCAAGACCGCCTCGTTATGACCACTTCGATACCTCTCCAAACTGTTTAAGTTTGTTGCTCTCTCAACAGTGCTTTGCTAGTATAACTCTTTATTTTGGATTCGTCAACCCTTTTTTTTAATTTTTTTCAATTTTATTTCCTGAATTTCATTTTCCAGCACAAAATAGTAGCTTTTATCCCCTTTTGCTTGAAAAAAATTTCTCAGTTTACCATTTATACTGCTTGAAAATTTCTTAATTCCATTCATTCGATATATATAACTTTGTGACTCCGAGTTCATCATTATCTCATCATCTTCATTTAGTGATATATCTGTATAATCTTCTTCAATTTTTAATCTTAATTTTCTTTTTCCTGACAAATCATATACTTCCATTTCGCCTGTTTTGTCATTCTCCTCACTTAAAACAACGCCTATATATTTTGAATTATAAAATGCACTTTTTATCGTACTCCTGTACTTCTTTTCAAATTTCTGTTCAGGCTGGCGGGGATTTGTCCATATTGAATAGCCATCCTCTCCAAATACACACACATCTGTATCGTTTATATACTCTACTTCTGATACAAGTTTATCATTATAATTCTGTGCTCCTACAAGAAAATTGCTGTTTTTTCCTACATCAGAAAAGTTGTAAAATGCAACCCTGCTCTGTATCTTACTGTTATTTACACTGACATACACTGCTGCCACATTCACTCCGTCAGCTGATATATCTATTGATACCGGATAACCATCGTCAATATTTGTTGGTATCTCAGCCAAAAGTGTATTTTGTGCATCATATGGATTGTACATTCTTATAACGTTTGCTGTTTTTTCTTCAAGCAGAACTGCCACAACACCCTGCTTTGACACTTCCGCCTGCACTATCGGATAATCCGTCGTAAACTCTTTTCCTGAATCTTCACCATTAAATACTACAATCTTTTTTGCACCTATGTCTGCTGCCACAACATAATCCCCGCATATATCAAGTGCCGGCGATGCCATATCATAACTTCCGTTCCATAGTTCTTTTCCTGAACCGTCAAGTGCTGCAATACCGTCTTTACTGTATTTAATTACTGAGTCTTTATATGATACAAATGACAAGTCCCCCGAATTTTTAAATTTATAATTTTTTTCTACTTCGTAACTGTTGTACCTTTTGTTTATATAATAATTATATGTAATTCCAAGTAATAATCCTGTAATCAATATAACAGCTATTGAAATAATTATTATCTTCTTTGTTTTCTTTTTTCGCTGTATTATCGAATTTACATTTTGAGAGCGTCCTACTAAAGTTTCCATGCTACTCCTCGTTTCTATCTACAGTCTGATTTAATCTCTATAAATACAACTGTATTTTTCTTAAATAAAGTATAACTTATCTTTTTTCTCATTGCAATATTCTATCTGGTGAACTGTATCATCAATATATTTTTCAAAAATTCGGAAGCTTTATCACCTGACCTGCAATTATATTGTTACTATTACCTATATTATTTATCTTTTTTACAGATGATATCTTGTCCAACGAATGATACTGTCTCCATACTATCTGGCTAAGCGTATCGCCCTCTTGAACTCTATATGTTTCATAAGCTGTTTCCGCATAATTTTTTCTAACACGGGCTACTCTTTCCTTTTTTGCTGCTGTCTTATTTTTCTTTTCTGAAATCTTGTTTTTATCGGCTGTCAATCTGTTTTTTCTTATATATTTTTTTATACTTGTATTTTTTCTTACATCTTTTACATTCTGTCTCTTAGAATTATTTGAAATTTCATTATTTTTTTCACTTGTTTTGTCACTGTTTTCTCTAATAGTAACCGCCGGCTGAGTTGCAGTTTCCGTCTTATCATTTTCACTTGAATATGTTGTCTCTACATAACTTTGCAATACATCAACAGCAGTCTCCAGATTATTTATCTTTGCAAAGCTTTCAAACATATAATTTCCCCCGATAACAAACATAACCGCTATCGCCATCATCATAACAAACATTGCTGGCTTTGAACCTGCTGCTTTATGCGTACTTTTGCTAACTGTTTCCCTTATTGCCTCCGTTACAACATCTTCGTATTGTTCATCGACACTCTCATTTTTGCTTTCACCAAGTACAAATTCCTGCATCTGCGGATTTTTTTCATAAAAAACATAATATCCGCTCTGCTCTTTCAAATTTCCGTCATACCATTTAAATATTTTTTCTTCACATTCTGACAGGTCGAACAAAAAAAGTATATTTTCCTCTTTTGAAAAATATTTTCTGTGTATTATATTTATCGTTGCATCAACTTTGCTGTTCCACATATATACCCCGCAGACCCAGCCCAAAAGTTCTGTACCCGGAAAATATTTATATATCTTCTCGTATGTACTGCTCCATTCCTTCTCTGATATCTGCGTTACGGCATCGGTAATTCTATATTCCATACCGACAGCACCATAGATAAATATATTCCCTTTTGCCTGTTCTTCTCCTTTTTTCCCAAGCAATAATATTATCTTTTCTTCTCCCTCATCCTTAAATATCCGTCTTATATATGTCATAACATAATCTTCTATATATATTGCTCCTGAATAGGGACTTTCTCCTATCTGCCTGATATTCTCCGGCTTTTTCACATATCTGTGCATCATATCATCCACAAACCCATCCTCCTTCTCTTATATGTCTGATACCAAGAAGATAACATTTACAGGTTAAAAATTTTGTCAAAAGACAACCTCTTATTCATGAATATTTTTACATTTATCGGGAATATTTTTTATATAACTAACATTTTTTTGAAAGGTTGGATTTTATTTAATGAATATTCAAAAAGAAACTAAAGTCTCATACTTTAACCCTGAAACTTCATATGCTTCTTTTCACTTTGTGCACACGCTGAAAAAATGCTGTAAAGAATGTTTATCTTTAGATAAAAACCTTGTTATACTCTGCATAGGCTCAGACAGAGTTATAGGTGATTGTCTCGGTCCCCTTGTCGGGCACAAACTTTCTTCCCTTTTGAAAAATTCAGGTATTTCCGTATACGGAACATTGAAAAAGCCGGTTCACGCAAAAAACCTTGATGCTACGCTAAAAAAAATAAGAGCAAGTATACAAAATCCGTATATCATTGCTCTTGATTCTTCTCTTGGCACCAACAGTCATGTTGGCTTTGTCACTCTCGGCAAAGGTGCTCTTCATCCGGGTATAGGTACCGGGAAAAATCTCACCCATGTCGGAGATATTTTTATTACGGGTATAGTAAATGAAAGCGGCATCAATAATATTGCCACTTTGCAGACCACCCATCTCGCCACTGTAGTAAAGTTAGCTGATTTTATAGCTGCAGGCGTCTACATGTCGGTACGTCCCTCCAAAGCACGATAAAGCGTAATTTCGTCTATATATTCCAAATCTCCACCTATAGGGACACCGCTTGCTATCCTGCTCACTTTTATTCCCAGCGGTTTTATAAGTTTACTTATATATGTTGCTGTTGTATCGCCCTCTAATGTTTTATTGGTAGCTACTATAACTTCATCCACATCCTTTTGAAGACGCACCATAAGTTCACTTAATCTTATATCCTGAGGGCTTATACCTGCCATCGGTGAAATAGCACCATGTAATACATGATATACGCCCTCATATTTTCCTGTTTTTTCATATGCCGCCAGGTCTCTTGTATTCTCTACAACCATAATCTGTTTGTGGTTGCGTTTAGGATTGGCACATATAGGGCAGAGTTCATCATCCGTATATGTGCAGCATTCCTTACAGTATCTCACATTTTTCTTTGCATTTGTCATTGCATCCGCAAGTCCTTTAACCTGATCCGGAGACATATTTAATATATGAAATGCCAGACGCTGTGCCGACTTACTGCCTATTCCCGGCAAATGTGATAACTGTTCAACAAGATTCGATATCTGCGAACTGTAAAAATCCATCTTAGAATAAACCTCCAAGACCTCCGCCGAGTCCTCCTGTAAGTGCTGACATCATTTCTGCACTCTCCTCTTCAACTTTGCGAAGCGCCTCATTTGTTGCTGCAACTATTAAATCTTCAAGCATTTCTATATCATCAGGATCAACTACTTCAGGGTCAAGTTTTACTGATAAAACTTCCTTTTTACCTGAAATTTTAACTGTTACCGCTCCGCCTCCGGCTGTTGCTTCCCATTCTTTTTCTTCCATTTCCTTCGTTTTTTCTTCCATCTGTCTCTGCATACGCTGAGCCTGCTTCATAAGATTGTTCATGTTTCCCGGCATTCCGCCTCCTGGAAATCCACCTCTTTTTGCCATTTTATTTTCCTCCATAAATTTATTATTTTTTTATTTGCACATCAAAGTTTATTTTATCGATTATCTGGGATAAATCCAATGAATTTCTGCTCTGCTCGTTGCTGACAGTCTCCGCTATTATCCCTGCATCGACCCCGACAATATTTGAAATAACAGTTTTTAGTTCGTCAAGGTTTCTCTTGTCATCTCTGTTAAAATATGCCTCTGCTGTGGCATCCGTAAACTGTAATATCAGTGTTTCACCATCCTGTGATACCGTCTTTTTGCAAATTTCCGGCATCAGAAAAGAACGTGATGAAACAGAAATATCAGAAAGTATCTGCTGCCATTTTCCATTTATCTTCTTCAAATCATCCGATACCATTTTAGGCAGTACGACCTCCGGCTGAGGTTCTTTTGATGTTTTTGCCTCATTAGTGACATAAGAAACATTCTGACCTCCATTGTCCGGCTGACCGTTTACAAAAATACCACTTTCAAGCTTTCTTTCTATTGCATCTATCCTTGCCAAAAGACTGTCATCCGATGTCTTTTTTTCCATTTCGGGTACACATAATTTGACAAATGCAACTTCCGTAAGGACACGCTTTTGCGTCGCATATTTAATCTGATTTGATAACTCCGATAATATACGAATATACCGTATAAGACCTGTCTCGTCAACTTTTTTTATTTCCTGCTGCATCTGTTCAAGCTGTTCTGTAGAAACGTCTACCATTTCGCTTCCACTTGCTGATACCGAAATAACCATAAGATTTCTTAAATACCAAATAAGTCCTGTTATAAACTGGTTCAAATCCCTCCCTGACATCATTATCTCGTCGAGAAGCTTCATACATCCAATAACATCCAAATCTGCCATATTTTTAAACATACGGCTGTATACAGATGTATCTACCGCACCAAGTACCTCTATTGCCTTGTCATAGGTGAGTTTTTCACCGAGATAAAATGCAATGCACTGGTCTAACAGACTGAGTGCGTCACGCATTGAACCGTCTGCCACTTTTGCAATATATCTCAACGCTTTGTCTTCTACATCGACATTTTCTCTTTCCATCAAATCTTTTAATCTCGCTGATATTGTATCTATAGATATTCGTTTAAAATCATATCTCTGACACCTTGACAGAATCGTGATAGGTATTTTATGTGCCTCTGTCGTTGCAAGAATAAAAATAACATATGACGGCGGTTCCTCAAGTGTCTTTAGCAATGCATTAAATGCCGCTGCTGATAACATATGAACCTCATCAATAATATATACTTTATATCTTCCTTCTGCCGGAGAATACTGCACTTCATCGATTATTTCTCTGATGTCGTCTACACTGTTGTTAGATGCCGCATCCATCTCGATGACATTCATTGATGTCTGACTACTTATCTTTTTACACATCTCACATTCGCCGCATGGACTTCCATCTACCGGATGCTCACAATTTACCGCTTTTGCCAGTATCTTTGCTACTGTCGTTTTACCTGTACCTCTCGTACCACAAAACAGATACGCATGTCCGATACGGTCAGTTCTTATCTCATTTTTCAGTGTCGTTACTATATGTTCCTGTCCCTTTACCTCGTCAAATTCACCGGGACGAAATTTTCTGTATAACGCCGTATAAGACATAATTTGCCTCCTATTAATTCAGGGGCAATTTTTACTTGCCCCTGATATTAGTCAATAAATCTTTTTATATTAATCGCCAAAACATATTCCAAGACCCTTAGCCTCTTTGATTATTGACGAATCAGGGTCTACCATTTTTAATTTTCCTGCAACTTCTGCAAGAGGTACCGGAACTATCTCTCCATTTTTAAATCCAACCATATAACCATATTTTTCTTTGATTATAAGTCTTGCTGCTGCCGCACCGAGCCTGCTTGATATAACCCTGTCATACGGGCATGGCTCTCCGCCTCTCTGCATATGTCCCGGAACAGTAATTCTTACTTCCTGTCCTGTCTTTTCCTCAATCTCTTTTCCAATCTGATATGATATTGACGGATATGGATTTGCTTTTCTTTTTGCCTTGAGTTCCTTCTTTGATAATACCGCATCCTCTTTTGATATAGCACCCTCAGCAACTGCCAGAATAGAAAACTTCTTTCCCTCTTTTGTTCTCTTGTCAAGAGCTTCGACAACAGAATTTATGTCGTATGGTATTTCAGGCAGAAGTATAATATCAGCACCGCCTGCAATGCCTGCATGCAATGTAAGCCATCCTACCTTGTGCCCCATAACTTCGACAATAAATACCCTGCTGTGCGATGCTGCTGTCGTATGAATACAGTCTATCGCATTAGTAGCTATATTTACGGCACTTTGGAAACCAAATGTAATATCGGTACCCCAGATATCATTATCAATTGTTTTTGGAAGAGTAACTACATTGCATCCTTCCTCACTCAAAAGATTTGCAGTTTTATGTGTTCCGTTTCCGCCAAGTATAACAAGACAGTCAAGTCCCCATTTTTTGTAATTTGATTTCATAGCCTCGACCTTGTCAAGTCCGTTCGCATCAGGCTCACGCATCTTTTTAAACGGCTGTCTCGATGTTCCGATAATAGTTCCGCCTTCCGTAAGAATGCCCGAAAAATCGCTTGGTTGCATCTTTCTGTAATTTCCGTAAATAAGACCTTTGTATCCCTCAAGAATACCATATATCTCTACATCAGGATATGTCTGATACAATGTTTTTGCAACTCCACGCATAGTTGCATTTAAACTCTGACAATCTCCACCGCTTGTTAAAAAACCGATTTTCTTCATAAGCTGCCGCCTTTCTTTTCATCAATGTTTTCCAGTTCCTCTTCTCTTTTCTTAGTATAACCGTATTTTCTGTTTACTATTTTACTCATTATAAAATATCCTGTAACTGCTACAAACAACATTATAACCAATACTTCAGGCGCTACAATAGATTTTACATTCATTTTACCTCATTTCTTAAGCAGCACTTGATTAGTCAAGATGCCATATATCATCATTGTACTGCTTAATAGTTCTGTCTGAAGAGAAAAATCCTGCCATAGCTATATTTTTAATCATTTTTCTGCTCCAAGCCTGTCTGTCCTCGTAATCATTAAATACCTGCTCTTTCACGCGTATATAATCTTTTATATCCAAAAGTGTCATAAACCAGTCCTTTGTAACTATTTCCATATATAATCTTATGAGGCTTTTTTTGTTTCCGACTGCAAACATCTTTTTATCTATAATGAAATCGACGAGTTTTGCAATTTCAGTGTCTGAATCATATATTTTTTCTGCTGAATAATCAGCTTTTGCATAATGTTCAATAACTTTGTCACTCTTCTCACCGAATATATAGATATTTTCGTCTCCTACAAGTTCATGTATCTCAACATTTGCACCATCTTCTGTTCCTAAAGTCACTGCACCGTTTAACATAAACTTCATGTTGCTCGTTCCGCTGGCTTCTTTAGATGCAAGTGAAATCTGCTCTGAAATATCTGCTGCCGGTATTATCTTCTCCGCATATGTCACATTGTAATTTTCAAGCATAACCACTTTCAGATACGGACTAACCTCAGGGTCGTTTTCTATAACTTTAGATAGGCAGAGTATTAAATGAATAATATCTTTTGCTATGGTATATGCCGGTGCCGCCTTTGCTCCAAATACAAATGTAATCGGTCTCTTCGGCTTATTGCCCGCCTTTATATCCATGTATTTATGAATTATATAAAGTGCATTCATCTGCTGTCTCTTATACTCATGAAGTCTCTTTACCTGCACATCTATTATAGAATTTTCGTCTATCTCAACATTTTCTTTCTTAAGAAGATACTCTTTAAACTCTTTCTTTTTAGTCATCTTTATATTTGTAATTGCTTTTAAGACAGCCTCATCATCCTTATATTGTAAAAGTTTTTCAAGCTCATTTGCATCTTTCTTAAATCCATCACCGATTTTTGATGAGATAAAATCAGTAAGTTCATGATTACAATGAAGCAGCCATCTTCTGAATGTTATACCGTTTGTTTTATTGTTAAATTTGTTTGGATAAATATCATAAAATGGCTTTAACTCGCTGTTTTTAAGTATCTCTGTATGAAGTGCCGCTACACCATTTACACTAAATCCATAGTGCATATCTATTCTTGCCATGTGTACCTGCTGCTTGTCATCTATAATGGCAAGTTCAGGGTTATTGTATTTTTCTTTTACTTTTACATCAAGCATCTTTATGATAGGCATAAGCTGTGGAACTACCTTTTCAAGGAACCATATAGGCCATTTTTCAAGTGCCTCTGCAAGTATTGTGTGGTTTGTGTATGCACACATATGGCTCACAATATCAATAGCTTTATCCATATCGATACCCTTTTTCACAAGAAGCCTTATAAGTTCAGGAATTACCATAGTCGGATGTGTATCATTTATCTGAACAACCGCATAATCGGCAAGGTCGTAAAGGTTGCTTCCTTTCGCAACTGCCTCATCAATGATAAGCTGTGCCGCATTGCTGACCATAAAATACTGCTGGTATATTCTAAGCAGCTGTCCCTGATAATCACTGTCATCGGGATAAAGGAACAATGTAAGATTTTTTCTTATATCTTCTTTATTGAAATATATACTGTCTCCCTGTACAATGCTGTCATCCACACTGTCAATATCAAAAAGTTTCAATGTGTTGCATTTATTGTCATAGCCTGTTACATCTATCTCGTACATAACAGAATTCACCCTGAGCCCGCCAAAAATTATCTCATAACTCTTGTCAGTTCTTCTAAGCCAGCTCTTGTCCTTTATCCAAGGATTTGGCACTTCTTTCTGAAGATTTTTGTCAAATTCCTGTTTAAAAAGTCCCAGATGATAATTTATTCCGACACCATCACCATTTAACCCAAGTGTTGCTATCGAATCGAGGAAACAAGATGCAAGTCGACCAAGACCACCATTTCCAAGTGATGGTTCCGGTTCGATTTCCTCTATCTGTGCCATACTCTTTCCGTGTTTTTCAAGTGCTTTAGCTACCTGATCATACAATCCAAGATTTATGAGATTGTTTGATAAAAGCTTTCCTATAAGAAACTCTGCAGATATATAATAAAGTTTTTTCTTTCCCTCAATCTTTCCTCTCTGCTGTGCCATGTTCTTTGTAAACTCTAACAAACCATAATATATTTCTTCATCTGAACTGCGTGATACAATGTTTTCAATTTCGTTTTCGTACATACTCTCCTACCTTTCTTATCAATACTTTTCCACTCTACTTCTCATTTATAATCTTTTATTTTGACTATGTTATTATGATAACACTTTTATGCAGAGATTGACATATGCTTTTTTATTTTTTATACAAGGCATTTCCTAAATTCTTTATACAAAAAAGAATCCCTCATCCTCCGGGTAGAGTTGAAGGATGAGAGATTATCTTTTTCCCTATTATAAAACATTACTAATTTGTTCCGAAACACCTATATCTTACCACATTAAAATCCTCTTGTGTTAAATCGTGCTTAAATGGTCGATTTTTGTGTCTAAATGGTCGCATATTATCTGAATTTATATTTTTTACAATGCATTTTTTTAAATTTATCTGATTCACATTATAAAAATATTATACATGATACTCTACAATATCCTCCAGTTTCTTTCTCGGTCTTGCCTCCGGTTCTTCATCGGCAATTCCAAATGCAACTGCTCCGATAAGCTGTCCTTCCTCGCCTATATATTCTGCAAGCTCCCTGTATGCAAAACACGTATTTCCTATCCACAATGAACCGACACCCAATTCCTGTGCCGCTAAAAGCATATTTTCTATAGCCGCACCAATTGACAGTGTATCGCATATTTCTGAAAATCTGTCATCCACATCTATATTTTCCATAGGACTTTTTCCGTTTGTATTTATGACAAATACTACAACCGGTGCATTCATCATTATGCGAAGCGTATTGTCTGCATCTGGCAGCAGCCTTTTAGATTTCTTAAATAACGGCTCTTTTAATTCCCTCTTTATTCCTTTTCTCATTTCACTGAGTATCTTTTTCTTTTCCTCACCACAATAGACAAGAAATTTCCACGGCTGTCTGTTTTTGCCTGACGGTGCAACTCTTGCCACATCAAGAATTTTTTCAATCTGCTCTTTCGGGAGCATATCACTTTTATATTTTCTTATACTTCTTCTTTTATATATACTGTCATATACACTGTTATTTATATCGCTCATATATCTTCCTGTTTCAGCCTCCATTTCTGATTATCTAAAATTCCCTGCTACATCATTAGAACGATTGTTCCTATTA
>ULNF01001588.1_pt1 | contig 11175 bp, 5 predicted proteins | sample 1951851 | NCBI WGS metagenome assembly ULNF01 (sample SAMEA4835570, study PRJEB28245) | human gut metagenome | biome: gut microbiome; material: fecal sample | place: Denmark | collected 2008 | reverse complement strand
CGCTACCAAACTGCGCTACACCCGGTCAACCGGGCTGTCTCGAATCAGCTTGATTATTATAACTGACTGCACCGAGAATGTCAATAGAAATGTACGAATTTTATAAATATATTTTGCTTTATGACTGATAAAGGAAGGAAAGAAGGGATAAATCATGCCGAATAGCCTGGAATTGAGCGTCTCCCCTGCGCTGCTACATACCTTTTCCAACCATCCGTTCCATGTCCGCAAGGATATGGAGATGAACGAGCTGGTGGACAGCATCCGGGAGAGCGGCGTTATTGTTCCGCTGATCGTGCGCAGCAGGTCCGAGGGTGGCTATGAGATTATCAGCGGACACCGCCGCTGCGAGGCCTGCCGGGAGCTGGGTATTGAGAAGGTGCCGGTCCGCGTGCAGGAGCTGACGGATGATGAAGCTACTATTTTAATGGTGAACAGCAATATTCAGCGGGAGCATGTGCTGCCGAGTGAGAAGGCGTTTGCGTATAAAATGAAGATGGATGCGATGAAGCATCAGGGACGGGCAACTTCGGGACAAGTTGTCCCGAAGTTAGACGACCGTCGAACAGGTTCTCAAATTGGTTCGTCATCCGGCGAAAGCTATAAGACGGTGCAACGTTATATTCGACTAACGCATCTCATCTCCCCCATTCTGCAAATGGTCGACGAATCCCGGATGGCGTTTAACCCCGCGGTAGAGATCTCCTACATGACGCCCGAGCACCAGCGTTGGCTGCAAGCTGAAATGGAGCTTTGCGAGGCCACGCCCTCTCTGGTGCAGTCCCGCCGCCTCAAGGAGATGAGCCAGAGCGGCACACTGACGGAGCACTACCTGCATACCCTGCTCACCGAGCAGAAGCCCAATCAACGTCAGAAGTTTTTCTTGAATCAATCTGACGTGCAGCGGTTCTTCCCTCCCGGCTATACGCCCGAGCAGATGCAGAACACGATTTTCTCTCTGCTGAAAACCTGGGGCCATGCCCACGAGCATACCCAGAACCAGCAGGAACTGGAACGGTAAAATGCCACACACAACCTTATTTATAAGGCCCGGTTAGGATGCCAAAAGCAAGGTATTCTGTCAGGCTTATTCGAGTGCGCGCTTTTTGGAGAAGCAACCATGCAATTTGACTACTTTTACGGCAGTCAGGCCGACTGCTGCCGGAGCTTCATGATATGGAAGTTGAGCGGCAGGAGCACAATTTAGATGAATTAGAAAGGTAGGTGTCAAGATGCCGAAACCGCAGGATATATTTCAGCTGGCTCGGCAGGAGGCCGTGCGGGTCACAGCATCGCCGCAGGCGTGGCAGAGCTTTTTGTACACTGCCGCCCACAACTACCACACCACCTATCTGAATCAGCTGCTGATCCATGCTCAGCGCCCCGACGCCGCTGCCTGTGCCAGCATGGGGTACTGGAACAAGCAGGCAAAACGGCTTGTCATGCGCGGCAGTAAGAGCATTGTTGTATTACAGTGCCGACAGGGCGTGGCGGTGACAAAACCGATTTTTGCCATCGGCGATACCACACCATTGAGCCAGACGCGCACCGGCGGACCGTGGGAGGTCACCGACACAACGCGCCTGTTGCTTCTGCAAGGCAAATCCGATGACTGGCTGGCGGCGCTGGCGCAGGAGGGTGTCTCCAACGAAGCAGACCGTGCTCGCCGTATGCTGGAGCGCAATGTGGCAGACAGTACGCTGCAGTGGGCGCAGCCTGCCGAGCAGATGCAGCTCTTGCAGGCACTGGTCACGCAGAGTGCTGTCTATATGGCACGGCTGCGAATCGGGCTGCCGGTGCGGGATGAGGATTTCCTGGTATTTCAAAGCGTCAGCCAGTTCGACACCTATCAGATTTCACTGTGTCTGGGCGGCTATCTGCAGGCAACCGCAGAGCCGATGTTGGACGCCATTGGGCGCGAGGTGCTGCGACTAAACCGTGACAGTATTGCAATATCACACGAACCAGTTCATAATGAAAGCACACGAACACAATTGAACAGCCGAGAGGAGGCTATACATCATGACGTACACGAAGAACCGCGAAGGCTACCTGATTCCGAGCCTTTCCCTGCCGAACCAGCCGAACCCGTATCTGAACCGCTACGCGAGGCAGCGTCTGGAATATCTGGAGCAGAACGAGCCGACGCTCTGCGACCAGCTGATGCTGGTGGGCACGCTGCTGACGAGCTGCAGCCAGGTTGGGCGAGCCGCGCAGCGGATGGTGGACAAGACCCTGCGCGAGCTGATGCAGACCACCCCGATGCCGGACCGCAGGGCGAACCCGCTGGGCTGGACGCAGATAGCCAACAGCCTGAAAAAGCAGGCGGAGGAGACAATCTTTCCGATGCTGTACGAAGTTTAACCGAAGCACCCGCACAGGCGGAGAGCGAGCCATCGCCCTCCGCTTTTACTTTGCCTGAATTTTCGCCCACGCTCCTGCCGCAGTTGCTGGCTGCGGAGACTTCTTCCCGAGCATCCAACGCCGAATATCTTACCTTTTATAATAATAATTCCCTGCTCATTGACCGGCTGCGCTTTGTGCGGGAAAGCTACAAGGATATTTTCACGGAGCTTTTGCTGGCCGATGATACCCGCGTGGGCTTCCACAAGCAGGATAACGGTCTGCTTGTCTGGCAGGGCGCGTATCTGACCCGCAGCGCGGAAACGATGCTGCCGTGGCGTGCCGTGGCCAATGCGCTGAACGACTTGATTGAACAGCATGAGCTGATTGCGGCCATTGAGCCGAAGGATCTACCACAGGAAGATGAACAGCTTTCCTTTGAACTGCCCAACGGTGCGCCGCCGAGTACGGAAGATGACAGGCTGGAAAAGGATGATTTCCTCACCCCGGAAAAGCAGGAAACCGTCATTCGCTCCGCCCTGCCTGTTGCAGAGTACAATGCCCCGCAGATGGATGACGGCAGCGTTATCACAGACGAGGAAATCAACCTGGCTCTGGCAGCGGGCAGCAATTTTGAGAACAGCAAATTCCGCATTTATCAGCAGTTCACCACCACGCAGGGCGACCACGCCGCTTTTTTGAAGAAGGAATACGGCAGCGGTGGTCGGTCATGGGATTACCAAAGCGGTGCCCACGGCTGGGTTGACCATGGCCCTGCCGGATTGAAGCTCATCTTGACAAATGAGGAAGGCCGCTTTGAGCGTCGGCTGCTATGGCGGGCCGCAGCCAAGCGCATTGCCTATCTGATCGAGATGCAGCGCTTTTTGACGCCGCAGGAGTTGGAGCAGTATCCCGCATGGGCTGCCGAACAGCAAGAGGCCGCCAGTGCGGTGCGCGATGAGCCCGGCAACGTACCGGATAGCAGACCGATTTGCGCCGAGGGCAGCGTTGTCTATCTGGAGGATGACCACCGGTTTACCGTGGAGCGCATCGGGCAGTTTGACGTGCATCTGCGGGACGAGGAAGTACCCTTGTTTGGGCGCGCCATCAGCCGGGAGGAGTTTCAGCGGCAGTTGGACGCCAACCCGCGCAACGGCGGTATGATGCTCTCCGAACAGCAGCGAACTGCCCTTGTGCAAGCGCAGACGGAACAGGCTATCTCCTATATTGAGGATTATCTCAAGGACGAATTTGAGATCATCGAGCCGGACTTTTCGGACCTGACGCGAATCGATTTGGGCTATACCACTACCGAGGATGAGAAGCACGTCATTCAGGTGTATGCCGACTTGGAGCACTGCACCGTCACCAAGCTGGTGGACGACACTCTCTACGCGCAGGAACGGTATGGCTCGCTCGATGATCTGAATCAGGCGGTGCTCTCCAATCTCGATTTTGACAGCCTCATGGAAATAGACCTCGACGAGGTGGAAGAACACGAGCCGCAGGAAAACGCCCTTCCTACCGACGAGCCCGCCGCGCATGACCCCACCAACTATCTTGCGCCCTATGAGCCGGAGGTTCCCACAGGGGCAAAGGCCAAGTTTACTGCGAATTTAAATGCAATTCGGACACTCAAGCAAATCGAGCAGCGCGGCACACCGGCCACAGAGGCCGAGCAGGATGTTCTGGCCGGTTACCTCGGTTGGGGCGGTCTTTCCGATGCCTTTGACCCTAATAAAGACAGCTGGCACAGCGAGTACACGCAGCTGAAAGAACTGCTGACGCCGGAGGAATACGCCGCCGCACAGGAATCCACGCTGACAGCCTTTTATACCCCGCCTGCCGTCATTCATGCCATGTATCGCGCACTGACCCGCATGGGCTGTGTAGGCGGCAACGTGTTGGAGCCCAGCATGGGTGTAGGTGCGTTCTTTGGGCACCGCAGCGACAGCTTTGATACGAACAATGCAAAGCTCTACGGCGTCGAGTTGGACAGTGTATCAGGCCGCATCGCGCAGCAGTTATACCAGAAAGCCAAAATTCAAATCTGCGGCTACGAAAAAACCGACCTGTCGGACAGCTTCTTTGATTTGGCCATTGGCAATGTGCCGTTTGGGCAGTATCAGGTCACGGACCGTCAGTACGACAAGCTGCACTTTCAAACCCACGATTACTTTCTTGCCAAGACCGTAGACAAGCTCCGCGTCGGCGGCATCATGGCATTTATAACGACCTCCGGCACGATGGATAAAAAGTCCGAAAGCGTGCGCCGGTATCTGGCTGCCCGCTGTGATTTGATCGGCGCGGTGCGGCTGCCCAATAATGCCTTTACCGCACAGGCAGGTACAACCGTTACCTCTGACATTCTGTTCCTGCAAAAGCGTGGGCGGGTTTTGGAGCAGGACACGCCGTGGATTCATGTGGGCGAGACCGCGGACGGCATTCCGCTGAACCGGTATTTCATCGATCATCCCGAGATGATCTGCGGCGAGATGCAGATGGTCAGCGGCCCCTATGGGCAGCGCCCCACCTGCGCACCGCTGGAAAATGGCACATCACTGGAAGGTCAGCTTGATGCAGCTCTTGCCAATTTACAGGCCGAGTACACGCTGGCGGATGACCGGGAGGACGCGCAGGAGGAAAGCGATACGCTCGACGCCGACCCCAACACGCGAAATTTTAGCTATGTTGTTAAAGGCGACACAGTTTATTACCGTGAAAATTCCAAAATGCGCGCCGTGAAGGCCAGCACCACCACACTGGCCCGCATCAAGGCGCTGGTCCCTCTGCGGGATACCTGCCGGGAGCTGATTCGGGCACAGCTGGACAATCTGGCCGATGAAACGATTGCCGCTTTGCAAACGCAGCTGACCGCCCAGTATGATTCCTACCACGATACGTATGGGCTAATCAACAGCCGCGGCACGGCTTCGGCGTTCCGTGAGGATTCCGGGTATTTTCTGCTCTGCTCGTTGGAGGACATCGACAGCGAGGGTCATTACCGCGGCAAGACGGATATGTTCACAAAGCGGACCATCCGCCCGGCCCAGGTCGTGGACCATGTGGACACCGCTGATGAAGCGCTGGTGCTGAGCCTGACCGAGAAGGCCCGCGTGGACCTTGCCTACATGGCACAGGTCACTGGAAAGGCACAGGAGGAAATCATCCGCGATTTGACCGGCGTTATCTTCCGCGACCCGGAGCAGTCCGAGTCGGTCTATCTGCCGGCAGACGAATATCTATCCGGCAACGTGCGGCAAAAGCTGGCCGTTGCCCGGCTGGCTGCTGCGTCCGACCCGGACTATCAGGTCAACTTGAAGGCATTGGAGCAGGTACAGCCGAAGGACCTCGACGCCAGCGAGATTGCGGTGCGGTTGGGTGCCACATGGATACCGCCTGAATATATTCAGGATTTTCTCATGGAGCTGCTGGAGCCGCCATTGTCCACACGGCTTTCCGTGAAGGTGCTGTTTGCGTCGTTCACCGGTGAGTGGAATATCACGAACAAGCGCTACGGTAACGGCAGCATCAAGGCAACTGTCACCTACGGCACAAACCGCAAGAATGCCTATGAAATCACCGAGGCTGCGCTGAACCTGCGGCCTGTGCAGGTGTTTGATACAGTCACCGACGCAGAGGGAAACAAAAAAAGCGTGCTGAACCACGCCGCCACCGAGGCTGCCTACGCCAAGCAGTGTTTGATAAAAGACAAGTTTGAGGAATGGATTTTCAAGGAGCCGCAGCGGCGGCAGGCGCTGGTAAGCCTGTACAACAGCAAATTCAATTGCATCCGTCCGCGGGAGTATGACGGCAGCAATCTGCGCTTTCCCGGCATGAACCCGGAAATTACGCTGCGACCCCACCAGCGCAACGCCATTGCCCATGCGCTGTACGGCAACAATGTACTGCTGGCACATGAGGTTGGGGCTGGGAAGACGTTCGAAATGGTCGCCAGCGCTATGGAGAAGAAGCGCCTGGGTCTTTGCAACAAGACCTTGATTGTGGTGCCCAACCATTTGACCGAACAGATGGCGTCCGAGGCGCTACTGCTTTACCCCAACGCGGAAATTCTGGTAGCACGCAAAACAGATTTTGAAAAAGCCAACCGCAAAAAATTCTGCGCCCGCATTGCTACCGGCAATTTTGACATCATTGTGATCGGGCACAGCCAGTTTGAAAAGATACCGCTTTCCGATGAGCGGCAGAAAATGTACCTGCAAAAGCAAATCGACGATATAGTAGCACAGACTGCCGCATTGAAGGCCCAGCGCGCCGAGAATTTTACCATTAAGCAGATGGAGCGCATGAAAAAGCAGCTGCAACGGAAACTGGACAAGCTCAACGACCAGAGCCGCAAGGATGACGTCATCACCTTTGAGGAACTGGGCGTGGACAGCCTGATGGTGGATGAGGCGCACTATTTCAAAAATGCAATGGTCACCACTAAGATGACCCGCGTGGCCGGTATCTCCCAGACCGAAAGTCAAAAGGCCAGCGACATGTACATGAAGTGCATGTACATGGACGAGCTGACCGGCGGGCATGGCATCGTGTTTGCCACCGGCACGCCGATTTCAAACTCGATGACCGAGATGTACATCATGATGCGGTATCTGCAATACGGGCTTTTGGAGCAGGAGGGCCTGCTGAACTTTGATGCGTGGGCGTCCACCTTTGGCGAGAGTGTTACCGCGATTGAGCTGGCCCCCGAGGGCAACGGCTACCGTTCCAAAACACGGTTTGCAAAGTTTTACAATCTGCCCGAGCTTATGAATATGTTCAAGCAGTGCGCCGACATTCAGACCGCCGACATGCTTAAGCTGCCGGTCCCCGAAATCACAGGCGGCAAGCCCACGATTGTAAAGCTGCCGCCCAGTGAGCTGCAGCGCCAGATGGTGGCGGCGCTGGGTGAACGCGCCGAGGCGGTGCGCAATCGTCTGGTTGCCCCGAATGAGGACAACATGCTGCGCATCACGAACGATGGCCGCAAGCTGGCACTGGATCAGCGCCTGATGAATCCCCTGCTGCCCGATGACCCCGACAGTAAGGCGAATGCCTGCGTGGAACGGGTCTTTACCATTTGGGAAAGAACAAAGGCCCAGCGCTCCACGCAGATGATTTTCTGCGATTTGAGCACACCCCGCGCAGATGGATTTGACGTGTACAACGACATTCGGGACAAGCTGGTGGCGCGCGGTATCCCCAAGGAGGAAGTGCAATTTATCCATGATGCTGATACGGAAGCCAAGAAGGCCGAGCTGTTCGGCAAAGTCCGCAGCGGTGCGGTTCGTGTGCTGATGGGCAGCACCCAGAAGATGGGCGCTGGTACCAACGTGCAGACGCGGTTATGCGCACTTCACCACCTTGACTGCCCATGGCGGCCCGCCGATATTGCCCAGCGCAACGGACGCATGGTGCGGCAGGGCAACATGAATAAGGAAGTTTCCATCTTTATTTACATAACGGAGGCCACGTTTGACGCCTACAGCTATCAGCTGGTGGAGAACAAGCAGAAGTTTATTTCGCAAATCATGACGTCAAAATCCCCTGCCCGCAGCTGTGAGGACCTGGACGAGGCCGCGCTCTCCTACGCCGAGGTAAAGGCGTTGGCTGCCGGAAACCCGATGATCAAAGAAAAGATGGATCTTGACATTCAGGTCGCACGCCTCCGCACGCTGAAGGCTGCCTACAACAGCCAGCACTACCGGTTGGAGGATGCTGTGACCGGCAGCTTTCCGCGGGAGATCCGCGGCACAGAATGCCGGATTCAGGCGTTTGAGAAGGATCTGCAAACTGCAAAAGTCAGTCAGAGCTACGACAAAGACGGCAAGTTAGCTTTCAGCATTGAGTTGGACGGCAAGGTCTACGATAAGCGCGAGGACGCCGGTAAGGCACTGCTGGGGCTGGTGGGTGCTGCCGTGCGGGCTGATCATCCGGTTTCGGTGGGACACTATGCGGGATTTGAAGTCACCGTTGCCTATGTGCCGCTCTCCAAGGTGTTTGTGGCACATCTGGTCGGCGAGGCCACCCACACTACCGAGCTGGGCAGCGACGCTGCCGGTAATATGGTTCGCCTGCAAAATGTTGTTGCTGCCCTGCCGCAGGAAATCAGCGGTCTGCGCAACAATCTACAGCAGCTGTGCGTCCAGTTGGACAGCGCCAAAGAGGAACTGCAGCAGCCCTTTCTGCAGGAGCAGGAGCTGAACGAAAAAAGCGCGCGCCTGGCCGAACTGGACGCCCTGCTGAATGTGGGCAATGATGCCCCGGTGCTGGAGGGTGAGGCCGAAGTCGTGAACGAGGACGATTCTGTGCGAACGCCTAGAGAGGAAAACGAACTGGAACGCTGAAATCGACAGCCTTGCAATCTTCCGCAGACCATGTATCATAGAGGTAGGAGGTGGCCATTATGCCCATTCAACGTAAAAATCTGTTCCTTACCTGGGGAATCCGCATTAGTCTTGTGCTCGTCATTCTGGTACTTCTTGCGCTGGGCCTGATTGCAATCGTGATGTATGCCATCTGCGGAGTTTGCGGCAGGTTTTTGGCGGCACTGGGCGGTCTGGCTGCTCTGCTGGCGCTATTCGATAAGTGCTACCAAGAGGCGGCAGTATCCGCCATCGTGTCATTCCTGCTCAGCCCTTACGGCGCACCGCAGGTGCTGTTCTGGCTGGGCAGAAAGCTGCTCGAGTTTGCTGGCAGTCTGTATGATTTATACTACTGATTGGAGAAATTTATACTATGAAAAAATGTCTGTTATCCATTCTTTTAGCTACGGTGTTACTCTGCGCCTGTGCACAGCAGACCGATAACACCTTGCAAACGCCGGAAAGCAGTACGCTGGTAGAACTTACCGTTGCTACTGAAGAAACTGCCGTTGAAACACCTGCGCCGCTTGCCACGGAAAGCCCGGCACCTGCGCCGACACAGACTCCGGAACCGGCTGCCACACCGGCACCGACTGAAATTCCCATACCGGAGCCTACTGCCGCGCCTACCGAAGCGCCGACTACGGAACCCGTTGCCGCGGAGAGTCAGCCTGCACAGGTCAGCATGAGCTACGGTGCAGTCCCCTTTGACCTGGCGGCGGGCAGTGAGGAGTGGTGGAGCATCGACAGCTCGGACAGTGCCTATTGGGCGGTACAGGAAAACATCAATGCTATGCGCGCAGCAGCTGGTCTGTCCCCTTTGACGATGAACAGTGGCCTGAGTGCTGCCGCCGATGCACGCTGTGAGAGCTTTGTGGTGGGCGGGCCGTTCGACCACAGCGGCATGACGACCCGCAGTGAGATCTGCGCCGCAGGTCTGATCGGCTCGGCCAGCAGCGTTTGCACCTACTGGCAGGGCAGCCCTGCCCACTATGCCAACATTATGGAGCCCAGCTTCACCAGCATGGGCGTGGGTTGCTGGTTCTGCAGCACAGCCGAAGGCCAGTACACCTACTGGACCGTAACCTTTCAGTGATTGGAGAATGGATATGAAAAAGCAAAACTCCCTGTATCGGATGACTACATCTGAAATGCAGATCATGACCTATCTTTGGAATTCCAAGGAGCCTGCAATCGCCAGCCAGATCGTTTCCGACTTGATCCCAACCCAGAACTGCACCTGGAAGCCGCGTTCTGTCTTTACCATCCTGAAAAGCCTTTCGGAGAAAGACCTGATTCACGATGTTGGGTACGTGAGAACCGGCAAGACCTACTCCCGCAAGTTTGCTCCCAAGGTGAGCCGCGCAGAATACCTGGCAATGCAGGTCATGAACGAGCTGCCGGACCAGGAGCTGCCGGAATTTTTGGAGTTTTTTCAGGGAAAGGTCGGTTGAGCGTTACAGGTAAATCAAACTCTCAAGTGTCTGTTGTTTTTTCGGCAGGCACTTTTTTATATAGATAAAATTTAACAGTAGAAGGAAGTATGTTCAATGAATCACAAATTTAAGATCAAGCAGCGCGTGGCGGCCTTGTGTATGGCGGCTATGATGTGCTGCTCCCTGTTCCCGGTTAGGGCGTTTGCGGAGGCTCCGAGGGCTGATGCAGACGGCACGCTCATCATGGAGCAGGACAAAGAGGCCGTCACAGATGACAGCCATCAGACTGAGGCAAGCGACCCGGACCCGGGTGAAGAAAGCACGCCCAAAAGCAGCGAAGCTGCCGCAACATCCCATAGCGCCGACGAGGATGCGCCGGTGGAGACATCCACCGACTACACCTTCGACGGCGCTGTTTTGTACACAGACTTACCGGATGCACCGACTGGTTCCTATATGGGCAGCCAGGGACTGCCCGTTGCTACGGGTGAAACAAAAATCGGCATTTCTTCCTGGCCGAATGACCAGTTGGAAGAAAGTACGGACAGTTACCTGAGTGCGGACACCCTGAACAGCGACGACCTGACGATGATGGCTCCGTTGCTGGAGGGCACCGACTATGCCGTTGCGCCCATTTTGGCACAGGTGGAATACCCTGCAGACGGCAGCAGTCTGGATGTGGTGCTTCCCAACGAGGTGACGGTGCTGGACTTCTGCGGTGCTCCCTCCGATGAGGCTACACGCAGCAGGCTTGTGCACAGTGAGTATTCCGAAACGTCCGCCGCGGTCATGGGGCTGTATGTTCAGGCAGATGCCGACTTTTCCGCGCAGCTTGTCTACACTGCTCCGGATGGCAGCACGCTGACGAAAGCGCTGCACGTTGTAATTGACCGCAGCCGCACCATGGCCGCACCGTTCGCAGAAACTACAGACATTGCCGCCTACGCCGTGCGCCCCACGCCTGCCGTTACCAGCGGCAAAATTACCAAGGTCGAGAAGGTCAACGGCACATGGCTGATCTGGTTCAA
>ULNF01034314.1_pt1 | contig 11484 bp, 10 predicted proteins | sample 1951851 | NCBI WGS metagenome assembly ULNF01 (sample SAMEA4835570, study PRJEB28245) | human gut metagenome | biome: gut microbiome; material: fecal sample | place: Denmark | collected 2008 | reverse complement strand
GTCTGTGCAACTGCAAACAGGGGTTTTTGCGGGTCAGAGGGGCCTTTCCATGCCTTCAACTCGGCCAGATCGGCAAAAACGAACACCTCTCCGCGGGTGTGGCCCACAATCCCCTGCACCTCCGGATGGGTCTTGTCGCCTGCCACCAGCAGCACTGCCCCCGCCTTTTCGGCCTCGGCGGCAATGCGCTGGATCTTCTGCACGAAGGGACAGATGGCATCATGGTAGGTGATGCCGCGCGCGTCCAGCTCGTCGTACACGGTGCGCGGCACGCCGTGGCTGCGGATGACCACCTCGTACCCGGCGGGCACATCGGCGATGGCATCCGCCACAAGGGCACCCTTTTTCTGCATATCCTCCACAGCCTGCGGGTTATGGATCAGCGGGCCGAGGGTGGCCACCTTGCAGCCTTCGTTCAGCAGGCCATAGGTCAGATCCACCGCCCGCTTGACACCAAAGCAGAACCCCGCCGTTTTGGCAACTCGGATCTCCATCTTTTACGCCCCCATCTTTTCCCACGCATCCAGCAGGGCCTGCTTGTTGGCACGCAGCTTTTTGGTGTCGCGGCGGCTCTCCATGGCAAACTGCTCTGCAGGCATCGGCTCGCCGTAGATCACCCGTACTTTGCAGAACAGGTGCATTTTTCCATCCGGCGTATCGTACAGGATGCGGCAGGGCACTACGTCCACCCCGGCCCCCGCCGCAATGACGAACAGTCCGCTCTTGGGCGGCAGAAGCTTCCCGTCCTTTTCGCGGGTGCCCTCCGGGAAGATGAGCAGTGTTTCGCCGTTTCTGCACTTTTCTACGGTCTGCTCAATGGCAGCCATTTCATCCTTTGTGCCGCGCACGCACACCGCGCCGCAGCAGCGGAAGAACCATGTGAGCAGGGCGTTGATCTCGAACAGTTCCTTCTTGGCGAACACGATCATCCGCCTGCCCCACCGGGTGACCACGATGAACACCGGGTCGATGGCGGAGACATGGGTGGGCGCAAGGATGCAGCCCTTTGTCTGCACCTTTTTCAGGTTTTCGCGGCCCTCTACATGGATGCGGAAGCCGATATGCCACAAAAGCCACGCAAAGGGCACTAAGATGTAATATAATATCATTTTATCGTTTTATTCACTTTCTCCGCAATGATCTTCTTCATTGCAGCAAGGCTCTGTTCAAAATCCAGCTCCGAAGTGTCCAGCAGCACGGCATCGTCCGCCTGCTTCAGGGGTGCAGCGGCACGGTGGGTGTCCTGATAGTCCCGCTGCTTCACGTCGGCCAGCACCTCTTCATAGGGAGTATCGATGCCCTTGGCCTGATACTCTTTCCACCTGCGTGTGGCGCGGGCTTCCGGCGTGGCGGTAAGGAAGATCTTCACCGTGGCATCCGGCAGCACCACCGTGCCGATATCGCGGCCGTCCATCAGCACGTCCTGTTTCTTTGCCATATCCCGCTGCAGCTCCAGCAGAAAGGCGCGCACAGCCGGGTTTGCGCCCACGGCAGAGGCAGCCATACCTGCGGCCTCGGTGCGGATGGCGGTGCTCACATCCTCTTCCTTTAAATAAATGTGCTGCTCGCCCTCAATGGAGGCCAGCCGCAGCTCGATCTGGGGAAGCAGCGCGTTGACCGCTGCGTTGTCCTTGGGGTCCTTGCCTGCGCGCAGGGCATACAGGCCGATGGCGCGGTACATGGCACCGGTATCCACATAAATATAGCCCATTTCAGCCGCCAGACGGCGTGCCAGCGTAGATTTGCCTGCACCTGCAGGCCCGTCGATCGCAACAGATACCATGTTGTATCTCTCCTTTTTAAACTGAACGATTTAAAATGGCCTCTGCTCACGCTGTGGCCATCTTCAGCGGAAAATCATTTTAATATTTTTGCGCTCTGCGGAGCGCTCCAAACACATTTTCACCGGATAGGGTCGTAACGGAGAACTGCATTGCTGCTCGTTCCCTTCAGGAACAGTTGCGCAGCGGTCTGTGAGACTATCCCGGCAACAACCCTTTTTGTGAAAACGTATTTTGAAAACGACCGCAGTCGTTTTCAAAATACAAATCAAAAATCTATTCCTATAAATATGCCCAGAGCAGCGCGGAGGGCATTTAAAATTGTTTTATCTGTAATTACAGATGATTTGCAAATGCCTGTGCAGTGCAGAAGGCGATCTGCAGGTTGTAGCCGCCGGTATAGGCATCCACATCCAGCACCTCGCCCGCAAAATACAGGCCCAGCGCCTTTTTGCTCTGCATGGTTTTGGGGTCCACCTCCCGCACGGACACGCCGCCGCTGGTGATCACCGCGTGGGCCAGATCGCCCCGGGCATCAATGGACACCCGCCAGTGCTTCATCAGCTGCACCAGCTCCCTCTTCTGCTCCCGGGTGATCTGGTTTGCCTTGGTAGCCGGGTCGATGCCCCAGCGCGCCACCATCACCGGCTGCATACTGGACGGCAAAAGCTTTACCAGCGCGCCCTGCGCCGCATGGTTTGCCAGCAGGGCAAAATCCCGCGTGATGCGGTCGTAAAGCTGCTCCTCGCTGAGAGCGGGCTTGAGGTCGATCTCCGCATGATACTTGTGTTTTTTCATGTCGCCCAGATGGCTGGAGGCGCTCAAAGTCAGCGGGCCGCTGATGCCAAAATGAGTGAACAGCATTTCGCCCTGCTCGTCAAAAACGGCCTTGCTGTCCTCGAACAGGGTCAGGGTGACGTTTTTCAGCGCCAAGCCCATCATCTTTTTGCAGTCCGCGTCATGGCTCACAAGACTGACCAGACTGGGCACCGGCTCGATGAGGGTGTGCCCGGCCTGCTGGGCCAGTTTGTAGCCGTCGCCGGTAGAGCCGGTGGTGGGGTAGCTCACGCCGCCGGTGGCCACCAGCACGGCATCCGCCCGGTACTCCCGGCCGGAGGTGCCCCGCACACCGATGCACCGCAGTGCCGGGCCTGCCTTTTTCTTTTTGGGGTGGCGCGGGTTTTCCGGTGCGGCGGGAGCTGCTTCCGGCTCCGGTGTTACCTCTTCCAATAGCAGCTTTTTCGCGCCGTCATGCACGAGTTCAGCATCCTGCGCATAGCGCAAAAGAGCCTGCCGGATCTCCTCGGCCTTGTCCGATACCGGAAACACCCGGCGGCCGCGCTCCACCTTCAGCTCCACGCCAAGGCCCTCGAACAGTTCCATGGTCTTTGCCGGTGGAAAGGCCCCCAGCGACGAATACAGAAAGCGCGGGTTCGTGCGCACATGGCGCAGAAATTCCTCTGCCGGGCAGTCGTTGGTCACATTGCAGCGGCCCTTGCCGGTGACAAGGATCTTCTGGCCGGGCTTGTCCATGTGTTCCAGCACCGTCACCTGATGCCCCTGCCGCACGGCGGCACCCGCCGCCATCAGTCCTGCCGCGCCTGCGCCGACGATCAATACTTTCGCCATCCGTTTTCTCTCCCATCGCCTAATAATACGAGTATATCATACCAGAATCGACACACAAAAGCAATGTGTTGCCGTATTTCTGCCAATTACAACAGCTGGGCAAGGATGCTGTTCTGCACGATGAGGCCCGCCGGGGTCAGGGCAAGGGTGCGGCCGTCAAAGCTTGCATAGCCCGCCCGGACGCAGTTTTGCACAAAGGCCAGCTGTGCGGTGGAAAATTCTTTCCCGTAAAGTTTTTTGTATGCATCCAGCGAAAGGCCTTTGCGCAGGCGCAGCTGTAAAATAAGGTAGTCCTCTGCGCCGCAGCTGCCGTCCATCACCGGGGAGGCGGTATCGTTCAGGAAAGCGGCGGTGTCCGGCGGGTAGTAGAACCGTCTGCCGCCCATGCAGGAGTGCGCCGCCGGGCCAAGGCCCAGATAGTCGCCGCAGTCCCAGTAGATGAGGTTGTGTCTGCCCTCATAGCCGGGCTTTGCAAAGTTGGAGATCTCGTACTGTTTGTAGCCGTGGTGTTCCAGCTGTTCCACTGCATAAAGGTAAAAATCGGCGGCTTCATCGCCGGTGGGCAGGCCTTCGGGCGGATGTTTACCAAAGGCCGAATCCGGCTCGATCTTCAGCAGATATGCCGAAATATGGGTAGCCCCACCACCCTCGATCAGTTCCAGCGTTTCGTCAAACTCGGCTTCGGTGTAGTGCGGCAGTGCCAGCATGATGTCGCCGCTGATGTTCGCAAAGCCTGCGCGCCGCGCGGCGGCAAATGCAGCCCGCGCCTGCTTTGCCGTGTGCGGCCTGCCCAGTGTGCGCAGCTGGGTATCCCGGGCAGACTGCACCCCGAAAGAGATGCGGTTCACACCCGCCTCCCGGAAGCCTGCAAGGCTTTCTTCCGTCACCGTCTCCGGGTTTGCTTCCAGTGTGATCTCGGCCCCCGGCATCGGCCGGGCCGCATCGATCAGCCGTTTTGCCTGCTCCGGGCGCAGCAGGCTGGGGGTGCCGCCGCCAAAATAAAGGGTGTCCGGCTGCAGAGGTACTTCCGGCGCAAAGCGGGAAAGCTCCCGCACAAGAGCATCCACATAAGCTTCCGGTACGCCGCGCTCACCGGGATGGGAATAGAAATCGCAGTATCTGCATTTGGAAAAACAGTAGGGTATGTGTAAATAAAGCCCAAGAGACATACAATATCACAGCCTTTTTCATGAAACGTTCATTTCTATGCAGTATACTATATTCCGTAGACCGGAGCAAGGAAAAAGTGTTCCGGCAGAAAGAGACTGGAGGAGTCCCATATGGATTACAATTACAATGGTTACGATCGAGGATACACGGAGCCTGCCATGACCTCGGCTGACTATATGAACCGCACCTACCGCTGGATGGCGGTAGGCCTGCTCATCACCTTTGCAGCGGCGTTCGTTACAGCCGCTACCCCGCTGCTGTACGTTGTCAACTCGCTGTATCTGGTGTTCACCATCGCAGAGCTGGTGCTGGTATATGTGCTCAGCTCCCGCGTGCAGAACATGTCGGTGGGCGGTGCAAGAGCTACCTTCTTTGCCTATGCACTGCTCAACGGCATGGTGCTGAGCTACTACTTCCTGATATTTGATCTGGGCACTCTGGTGCTGGCCTTCCTTGCCACCTCGCTGTACTTCGGCCTGATGGCGGTCTACGGCACTACTACCCACAAGGATCTGTCCGGCTGGGGTCCCAAGCTGATGATGGGCCTGTTCGCGCTCATCATCACCGGCTTTGTGGGCATGCTGTTCGGCATGAGTTTTCTCACCACGGTGCTGTACAGCGCTGTCGGTCTGGTGGTGTTCATGCTGCTGACCGCCTACGACACCCAGAAGCTGAGCCAGATGTTCTCCTACTACGCCTATGACGGCGAGCTGGCCGAGAAGGCTTCCATTTACGGTGCACTGACGTTGTATCTGGACTTCATCAACATTTTCCTGTATGTTGTGCGCCTGCTGGGCATGAACAGCCGCCGCCGCAACTGATTTTTGATCTGCAAAGGCTCTCCCGAAAAGGGAGGGCCTTTTTGTTTGGTAATATCATTTAGAATATCCTCCGCTTCGCTTTGGGTATCAACACAGAAGGCCACAGAGGGAAGATGCATTTTCCGGCTGCGGCCCCTCTCGTGAAAACGCAGAACCGGTCAGACCGCGGTCTGACCGGTTCTGCATCACTATAAATGCAATTCCGCTATTATGGCCAGAATGAAATGGAGGCCATTTTAAATCGTTCCGTGCATAAAACCTGCCCTGCTGTCCCACACTAAGCCCAGAAGCAATGCGTACACAATGCAGCAGATGGGAGTAACGACAATGGAGCAGATCAAAAAGTTTTTGCGCAGCAGGGGCTTTACACTGGCACTGCTGGCCTGTCTCGTCGCAGCCGCAGCGGCGGGCGTGTGGGCAGTGCGCACCGTGCGGGATGAACTGAAAAAGAGCTACGACGACCTGACGACCCCGCAGGAAGAACCTGCACCGGAGCCGCAGCTCACCCTTGACCCACAGGAGGACGATGTATGGCAGCAGCCCGTGACCGACGCCGCAGAATCTGCGGCAAATGTACCCAAGCCCGCATCCTCTGCGTCCTCTTCTGGGGCGCAGTCTGGCTCTGGTTTGGTGCACGAACCCTCCGCACTGCAGGGCGCATCCTCGCCTGCCAGCAGTTCAGCTGCGCCTGCCTCCACGCAGCCCGTCTCGGGCAGGGTCTTGAACGCCTACAGCGGCGATGAGCTGGTGTACAGCAGCACCCTTGGCGACTGGCGCACCCACAACGGTGTGGACTACGCCTGTGCGCAGGATGCACAGGTGTGTGCTCCCGCCGCCGGTAAGGTGACCGCCGTGGACACCGATAGCCGCTGGGGCAGTGTGGTGTGCATCGAGGACAGCGCCGGGCACCTGTGGCGGGTGTGCGGCACAGCCGACCCCACGGTGCAAACCGGCGATGAAGTGAGTGTGGGCCAGATACTTGGCCGTGCAGGCAGCATTCCCAACGAATGCGCCGAGGAGACGCATATCCATCTGGAAGTACTGCAGGGTGAGCAGTACCTTGACCCGGCAAAGCTGCTGAACTGACGCAGTTCGCCGTATCCCCTGCGTATTTTTCAGTAAAATATTCCAAGCAGCAAAAAATCGGAAAGGCCGTTCTGGTCTTTCCGATTTTTCATTCTATAGGATAGATGCAGGCTCAGGCATTTTCCAGCTCAACCACCGGCCAGCCCAGAAGGCGGATGGCTTCGCGGTCGTGGGTAGCCAGCAAGACAGGCTTTTCTCCGCAGCGCTCCCGCAGCAGCGCCGCAGCAGCGGCAAGGGTGTCCGGGTCCATTCCGGTAAAGGGTTCGTCGAACAGCAGCGTATCGCTGGCGGCCCACAAAGCCCGCAGCAGCGCCGTGCGGCGCTTCTGTCCGCCGGAAAGCCGTGCTGCAGGCAGGGCCAGTGCGGCAGCATCCATGCCAAACTGTTGAAAATCTTTTATGATTTGCTTCTTGTATTGTTCTGCACTGCCGGGCAATACCAGCGTCACGTTCTGCACAGCTGTCAGCTGCGGGCAGAGCCGGTCTTCCTGAAACACTGCTGCCACCCGGCCAACGCCCTGTACTATGCCAGAAGTGGGTTCTTCCAGCCCCATGAGGATGCGCAGCAATGTGGTCTTGCCCCAGCCGCTGGGTGCCCACAGCACCGCCGGGCCTTTCACCGTGAGGCACAGGTCCCGGAACAGCGTTTTCTTCCCGAACTGTTTTGTCAGATGCTTGATGGTCAGCATTGCGGCACCTCCCCGGTCACGGCGCGGGTCACGCAGTCCAGAAGCAGCAGGAACAGCTTTTCAAACCCGGCGCTGAGCAGGATGATCACAAACGTCCATGCGAACAGCTCCCCGGTGGAAAGGGTGATCTTGGCCCGGTAGAGTGCATCGCCGATGCTGCCATTGGGCAGGCCGATCACCTCAGCGGCAACGCCGCTCTTCCAGCAGATGCCAAGGGCCACGCTGCATCCCTGCCGGAAAGCCGGCATCACCGCAGGCAGCCACACCGCCCGCAGCCGTCGGCCCAGCGGAAGGCGAAACACTTTTGCCATTTCCAGCAGCTGTGGATCTGCGCTCCGGATGCCGGTGCGCACCGCACCGTACAGCACGGGCAGCACCATTAAAAAGCTGATGAGCACCGAAAGCGATGCCCCCCGCACCCACACCAGCGCCAGAATGATAAAGCTTGCCACCGGCGTGGCTTTGACCAGCTGCAGCACCGGAGCAAGCAGCACATCTGCCGTGTGCCACGCCTGTGCGGCCACAGCCAGCACGATGCTTACGGCCACGCCCAGCCCAAAACCCAGCAGAATGCGCCCGGAGCTGAAACCCACCCGCTGCCAGAACTCTGCCTGCGGCAAAAGCTGCAAAAGAGTGCGCACCGCCTGCACCGGCGAAACAAGGAACACCTCCTGTCCCACCGCCATGGCAGCGCACTGCCACACCGCCAGCCAGAAGGCCGCAGCGCCCAGCCGCTGAAAAAATTGTTTATGTCGCTTCATAAACTTACCTGCTCCTGATTACAAATAAATGCAGGACGGCAGGGTGTTTCTTCAGCGAATGATCCGAGGATAGGACCCTGTTGCCATAAGGCAACAGGGCGGGAACTGGAAGCCCCGAATTTCGCGGAGAAAGCGCCCTGATGGCCTGCTCAGTTCTACATTATACATTATAATACCATATCTCTTTCCAAACGCCAATGACCCATGCATCATGATGCATAAGAGCTTATCATGCCTGTCATTACTTTTCTTCATGTTTTTCTTTCTTGACATGAAATCAATAAAACGATAAACTGAACTGTATAAATCTCTGTCATCTTTGATGCAAGAAAGAAATGAGGTGTCTGTCCTATGCAGAAGCTCTCCGGCAAAAGCCTGCTTTTGGTCAGTTTTACGCTATTTTCCATGTTTTTCGGAGCCGGGAACCTGATCTTCCCGCCGCATCTGGGCGCACAGGCCGGTACCAGCCTCTGGCCTGCCTTTGCGGGCCTTGTCGTCAGCGCCGTCGGCCTGCCCATTGCGGGCGTGGTGGCTGTGGCACGGGCAGGCGGTCTGGATAAGCTTGCCGGCCGGGTGCATCCGGTGTTCGCCATGGTGTTCACCATTCTGGTGTATCTTTCCATCGGGCCCTGCCTTGCCATCCCCCGCACCGCCAGTACCTCCTTCCAGATGCTGGTGCCGCTGATAGGCGGCGGTACCGGGCTGCAGCTGGCCTACTCGGTGCTGTTTTTTGCAGCGGCCTTTCTGGTGGCGCTGCGGCCGGAAAAGCTTACCGACTGGCTGGGCCGCATCCTCTGCCCCTGCCTGATCGTGCTCATCGTGGTGCTGTTTGCCGGGTGTCTCATCCATCCGCTGGCGGCACACTACGGCACACCCAGCGCAGAGTACGCAGCCCTGCCCGCTGTGCAGGGCATCCTGTACGGCTACCAGACCATGGACACGCTGGCCGGGCTGAATTTTGGCGCGGTCATCGCCCTGAACATCCGCGCCCGGGGTGTCACAGAAAGCCGTGCCGTGGAGGGCGGCACCATCCGGGCCGGTTTTATTGCAGGCGGGCTGCTGCTGGTGGTCTACGCCATGCTGGGCCACGCCGGGGCCGAGACCGGCACGGTGTATCCGGGCCTTGCCACCGGTGCCGAGGTGCTCACCGCTCTGGCACAGCAGCTGTTCGGCCGGGCGGGCCTTGTGCTCATTGCGGCCATTTTTGTGATCGCATGCTTCAACACCTGCGTGGGCCTGATCGCCTGCGTGGGTCAGTATTTTCATCAGCTTCTGCCCCGCATCCCCTACCCTGCCCTTGCCGCTTTTTTTGCTGTGGCCAGTATGCTGGTATCGAACCTCGGCCTTGCTGCCATCATCCGGCTGTCCACTCCAGTGCTGAACGCCATTTATCCCGCAGCCATCGTGCTGATCCTGCTTTCCTTTATGCCGGGCCTTGAAAAGCACCGGGCGGTGTATCCGCTGTGCATGGGCCTGACCGCCCTGCAGAGCATCGCCGCTGCGCTGCCGCTGGGGGCAGTATCTGCCGCCGCCAACGCTCTGCCGCTGGGCAGCATGGGCTTTGGCTGGGTGCTGCCTGCGCTGGCCGGGCTTGCAGCCGGACTGCTTTTAAACAAATCTGATCTGCAATAAAATAACCTGAAAGGCCCGGTTCCCATGTTACAGGGAGCCGGGCCTTTGCTATTTACTGCAGTTTTTTGCGTTTTTCGTAGTCGTTCAGGGCGGCAAGCGCTTCCTTTGCCATGGGCACCAAGGCTATCATGTTGAAAATGGTCATCAGGCCAATGCCCACGTCGCCCAGATCCCACACCACCGTGTAGGCCTGCATACCGCCGATCACCAGCATGGCCAGCGCGATCAGCTTATACACGGTCTGGCTCCACCAGTTGTCGCCGCACAGATAGGCCACATTGCCGCGGGCATAGTACAAAACGCCCAGAAAGGTGGAAAAGCTGAACAGCGCCAGCGTGGCCGCAATGAACACGACACCAAAGCCGCCCAGATGGTACTGCAGGGCAGTCTGCAAAAGGTCCATGCCCGCAAGTCCTTCCGTGATCTCCTGCGGCACCAGCAGCATCAAAAAAGCCGTGCAGCTGCAGATCACCACCGTATCGATCAGCACGCCCAGTGCCTGCACAAAGCCCATCTTGACCGGATCGTCGCACTCTGCGGCGGCAGCTGCACAGGGTGCCGAACCGCTGCCCGCTTCGTTGGAGAACAGGCCGCGCTTGACACCGTTCATCAGCACAGCACCAAAGCCGCCAGCCACGGCCTGCCGCAGACCGAACGCTTCCGCAAAGATGCGCCCGAACACCGCCGGGAGCTTGGGCAGGTTGAACAGCACGATGCCCACGGTGATGACAAAATAGCACACCGCCATGATGGGCACCATCACGTCCAGACTTTTCACGGTGGCATTCTTGCGCAGCACGATCACCGCCGCAATGGCCGTGAGCACCAGTGTGGTAGTAAGCGGCGGAATATGGAACGCATTTTCAAACGCGGAACTGACCGAGTTGGAGATTACCTGACTGATGCCGCACCAGCAGATGAGACCAGACACCGCAAACAGTGCCGCTACCACAGAGCGTTTGAGCTTTTTGCCGCGCCTGCGCTCCGCCAGCACATGCAGATAGTAGGCCGGTCCGCCGCGCCAGCCGCCGTACAGCGGGTCGGGCTGGCGGTATTTCTGGGCAAGGGTGGATTCGATAAAGGAGGTGGACGCACCCAGAATGGCAGTGACCCACATCCAGAACACCGCACCGGCACCGCCTGCAGAAACAGCGGCCACCACGCCCACCAGATTGCCCATGCCCACGCGGGTAGCGGTGGAAATGACCAGCGTCTGGAAGGAGGAAAGGCCGTCCCTGCCCTGCTTTTTCTCGCACACGGCGGCGATCATATCCCGGAACAGCCGCACCGGCAAAAGACGGGTGCGGCAGGTGAACCAGATGCCCGCCGTGAACAGCAGCACCACCATGAAGGAAATGCCGATGCCGCCGCCCAGCGGGATGGTGAACAGGTCGCCCCACAAAAGGCGATAGACGGATTCGATAAGATTTACCAGCAAGGCAGATTCCTCCTGTAGATCAATGGAATGAAGACGATAACTTCATTATAGTACAGTACAGAAGAATTGTAAATTCTAAAAAATCGATAGAAAGAATCGATAGAACGGGATGGCTTGACAAATCACATAGCTTCGATTATACTACAAACAGAAGGGGCGCTGACTGCAAAGGTCAGCTTTCCATCCCGTTAGTCAAAAAGATTGACCGCTCGAGTTGGGGAACTGTGAGGCGGTCAATCTTTTTTGTTATCATCGCTTTTCATCTGGGAAAACTTTGCCATGACCTCAACGGTCAGACGGATCACATCCACGACCAAGCTCAACAACGCGAGAATGAACGTGAGCAATGCGAGAGTCTCCAGCAGATTCATTCGATATCCCCCTCCCTTCGCCTTCAAGGCTCCGGGCAGGGTACTTTCAAAAAAGTTTCCTCCCGGACCTCTGCTTGTTCTATGTAGAAATAGAAAAACCAGCGATA
>ULNF01017811.1_pt1 | contig 11495 bp, 9 predicted proteins | sample 1951851 | NCBI WGS metagenome assembly ULNF01 (sample SAMEA4835570, study PRJEB28245) | human gut metagenome | biome: gut microbiome; material: fecal sample | place: Denmark | collected 2008 | reverse complement strand
GGGCCGCCGTAATCGACAACGATGGTTTTTTTCTTTTCGGGAGGCTCTACGCCAAACTTCTCCGCTGCAGCCATCTCTTTTAAATATTCGCAGACAAAACTGTCCTTTACTTTCAGGTTCAAAAATCCGGGCGCAACCGCAGATACTTCAGAAAATACTGCGCTGTCCGTCAGCTTTTCCGCTACATCGTTGGCGATCATGATCGGGGCTTTATGGTATTTTTTTGCGCCCGCCATCGCACCGTTACACTGATATTCGCACAGATCGGGACGGTTGGACACGGTTACGCGTCCCAGCTGTGCCTCATAACCTGCAGCTTCAAAGCCTTTTCCCATCTCTTCGGAAATGAGCTCCAAAAATTTCTTCATGTTCGTTCTCCAATCTATCTCCTGTAATAAGCGAGCACTTTTTTAATCGCAGTGATGACGCTTTCCACGTCCTCGTCTGTCATGCTGTAAAAGAGCGGAATGCTCATCACATGCTCATACAGATACTCTGCATTCGGGCATAGTCCCTTCGGATAGCCCAGCTTTTCGTAATAGGAATGCCAATAAACCGGCAGATAATGTACCTGTGCATGCACATTTTCCGCATACAACGCATCAAAAAATTCTCTTCTGGTACAGGTCAGAAGCTCTGGATTTAACTGGATCATGTACAAATGGCGCGCCGTCTTCGACTCCGGGATCTCCTGCTGCAGCACAAGCTCCGGGCACTCTGCAAACGCCTCATTATAGCGTTTTACGATCTGTGTTCTTCTTTCGATAAAACGGTCCAGCTTGTCTAACTGGCTGAGCAAAAGCGCCGCCTGAAAATCTGTCATCCGATAGTTATAGCCGAGCTCAACCTGTTCATTGTACCACTTCGCATCGGTCGGATGTACCATCTCATCCGGATTTCTCGTAATTCCGTGAGAGCGCAGGCGAAGCAGTCTGTGATACAGCTTCTCATCGTTGGTCGCAATCGCGCCGCCTTCTCCGGCTGTTACGGTTTTGACCGGATGAAAACTGAAGGTTGTAAAATCTGCGATGCTGCCGACTTTTTTATTTTTATACTGTGTACCGATCGCATGCGCCGCATCCTCGATCAGCATCAGATTATGCTCCTTGCAGATCTGACGGATCTCATCCAGCTCCACTGCCTGACCGGTAAAATCCACCGCAACGACTGCTTTGGTCTTCTCCGTGATATGGCTGCGGATACTCTCTGGATCAATGTTGTAGGTGTCACGCTTTACATCAGCAAATACCGGCGTCCCGCCGCAATACAAAATGCAGTTGGCGGAAGCAGCAAACGTCAGGGGGGTTACGATTACCTCATCCCCTTTCGTAATGCCCGCCGCCATCGCAGCCAGATGCAGCGCCGCCGTTCCGTTGCTGACCATAACGACATAGTTTGCCCCGGTTACTTCGCACAAACGCTTCTCCAGCTCTGTCACCTTCGGTCCACAGGTGAGCGCATCGCTGCGCAGCACATTTGCAACCGCTTCTATGTCCGCATCATCAATATACTGGTGCCCATAGGAAATCGGTGTCTTCCGAACCGGCTCCCCGCCAAAAATTGCTAACTGTTCCATTCTAATCTCCATTTCGCTCAAAACTGTGCAAACTATGCCCGTCTGCATTTCCTCTATCATACCACCCCGGCGGGCAATACGCAACAAGTCTTGCTTTCATATCGTCGGCAGGAAAGCAAAACTTCTGCCGGTCCTCCTTTTTTACAGGACTTTTTCTCCACTGTCATAAAATTCAAAAATCATTTCCAGATACGGCTGCAGGACGCTGTTTGGCGCACGGTAAATTTCATGCCGGATATCGGGCACAACCACCAGCTGTCCATCTGGGATCCTCTTGATAAACTCTTTTTGCGCTCCGGGCGTTACGAGCGTATCTTTTCCCGCCTGAAATAAAAGTAGCGGTGTCTTCACCTTTTTCGCCTGCTTTTTGCTGATGACAAATTTTCCGGCATTGATCGCTTCCCTGCCCCATTCATAGCTTCCTGAAGAGGTCTGGCAGCTTTCATCCTCCCGACGTTTTTTCATATAATAATCATGGCGCGCTTCGGAGCTGCAGGACGCATCCGCAAAAGACTCTTCCGGATCAAAAGTGCCCTGTGTGAGCAGACGATCCTTCCCATTGCCTCCGAACACTTTAAAATCACACAGCACCCGCGCCGCCCAGGACGGCACGCCGCCCAGATTCACTCCCAACATCGGTGCATTCAGAACCGCTTTGGCAAAATCCTCAGGGTACTGCTCCAGATAAAATGCGCCGATACAGCCGCCCATGGAATGTGCGTACAGATACAGCGGCAGATCTTTTGCCATCGGCTTCACCACTGTTTTGACGAACCGATGCAGATCTTTTACATATCGGGAAAACAATCCAATGTGTACAATTGTGTGATCTTCCACTTCACGCATGGATTTTCCATGCCCTCTGTGATCCATAATCGCCACCTGATATCCCTGCAGATAAAAATAGTAAATCAATTCATGATATTTCAGGCAGGACTCTGTAAATCCATAGCTGATCACGATCGTCCCTTTTTGTGTCTCCTGCGGATACAGTTCATAATACAGACCGCCCGTCTTAGCCGTTTTTCTCTGAGCCACACCGTCTTCTGGTGCGTTCTCAGGCTTTTGCGATGTGCTGTCTGCCGATGCCGCATCACGCTCCTGCGATTCACCGCCTTCGGGCGCGACCTCCATCCACCCGCAAATCTGAACCTGTTTCAGAAACGGCTCTACCTGGCTGTCCATTTTCTGTTCCAGATTTTCTTCTGCGATACACTGCATTCTGCAGGAATTATTTTCCTTTAAAACCGTTTTTTTCATTCGTATTCTCCATATAAAATATAAAAAGAATGTGCCTTAGTATATTTTTGCGCCGAGGCGCGGCTGCTTCGGCAACCATCTACCTTTGCGTCGAGTGTGCATCCTCGCGGAGCGTTTTTTATTGTATAACATTGTATAGAAACGAACTTTCTTATGCAACAATAGAATGCACGCTCTGCGAGCATTCTATTGTCATGAACAAATAAAAAACCTGCTGACACGAAATCAGCAGGTATCGAATCTTTGTGGGGGGATGGCAGGACATCCTCCTTGCGGAAAACATCCTGCCTGATTTTGTGGGTTGATAACTTCTCAACTTGATCATATTGTATCGCACCACTGCATCTTTTGTCAACTACTTTTTCAAAATATACCTTGCAGTTCACTCGTACCTTTTTGTAAGCAGATTTTCATGCGAGCATGAAATCTGCCCCCAAACGGTACGAGTGAACTGTAACAATAGAATATTTTCCCCAAAAAAGATACATACTGATCCCAAAAGCTTTCCTATCGCTTTTTGAATCCAACAATGAAAAGGAGGTTTTTGTCATGTATCCTGTAATTCCAGAATCAGACCGTCCTTCTGACCTTGCGGATGACTGCATCCTCTCTCCCGACGGTGTCAATCCGGTTTCCAAAAACGACGAAGTGCCGTCTGAAAAAAACCTGTTCGACGACAAGATCGCGGTATATCCTGTTCCGGGTGCGACCCTTCCGTTTTATTTTCCGGGTTATCCCAACCAGCCGCTGTAGGGCGTTCTTACAGCTCCCGCGCGGCGTCGGCAACACTGCGGACACCGACTAATCGGATGCCGGAAATTTTCGGCATTTTTTCGAGACAGACCTGGGGGAGGATACAGGTTGTGAAACCGAGCTTCTGCGCCTCCCTCACTCTCTGCTCCGCCATCGAAACGGCACGTACTTCCCCGCTCAGTCCCACTTCCCCGAAGGCGACAACGCCCTCCGGGACGGGGCTGTTTTTGAAGCTCGACATGATTGCCATCACGATTCCAAGATCGATGGCAGGCTCTGTAATCCGAATGCCGCCCGCCAGATTGACGTAAGCATCACACCCCCCGATCTGCATGCCAAGCCGTTTTTCCAATACCGCCATCAGCAGATTGACGCGGTTAAAATCCGTTCCGGTGGTCTGACGACGTGGAATGCCAAAATTGCTGTGGCAGACGAGCGCCTGAATCTCCGTGAGCATCGGACGAGTCCCCTCCATTGAGCAGGAGACGACCGAGCCGCTCGCGCCGGCAGGTCTGCCATTTAACATGAATTCCGACGGATTTAACACCTCTGTCAGCCCCTCTTGGCGCATCTCAAACACGCCGATCTCATCGGTTGAGCCAAAACGGTTCTTAACGCCCCGGAGGATTCGATAAGATGCATGTCGGTCGCCCTCAAAATACAACACCGTATCCACCATATGCTCGAGCACTCTGGGACCTGCAACCGTTCCCTCTTTGGTCACATGGCCGACGATAAAAATCGAAATACCGAGCCCTTTTGCCAGCCGCAGCAAAACACCAGTCGATTCGCGCACCTGCGACACGCTGCCGGGCGCCGCGCTGACCGCTTCATTGTACATCGTCTGGATGGAGTCGATGATGACGATCTGAGCCTTTTTCTGCTGGATTACCTCCTCAATCCGATTCAGGTTCGTCTCACAGAACAGCTCCAGCGTGTCCGAAAAATCGCCGATCCGCATCGCACGCATTTTGATCTGGCGTAAGGATTCCTCGCCTGATACATACAAAATGTGCTGCTTTTTTAACGAAAGGTTCCTGCACATCTGCAAAAGAAGCGTCGATTTGCCGATACCCGGGTCGCCGCCGACCAGCGTCAGCGAGCCGGTAACGATTCCTCCGCCCAGTACCCGGTCGAGCTCTCCCATCCCGGTTTCTGTGCGTCTTTCCTCTTCCATCGAAATTTCATTCAGCACCGCCGGAGCGCTCTGCACCCCGGACAGCACCTGCTTTTTCTCTTTTCCGCCTGCGGTCACGGAAACCGGTTCCTCTACGAGGGAGTTCCACGCCTTACAGCCCGGACACTGTCCCAGCCATTTTGCCGTTTCATAGCCGCATTCCTGACAGAAAAATCTGGTTTTTATTTTGGTTGCCATTTATTTTGAAATTTCTACCTTTACTTCTCCGATTCCAGCAAGCTCCACGCTCACATTCAGCTTTCCGCCCAGGTTCGTGCGCATTCTGCCCGCATCCTCACCGTTGATTTTCACATCATATTCCGTATCTTCCTCCAGACCGAGTGTGATCTGCGCGTCCTCTGTGCCCTCTACCGTGAAGCTGACGCCATTTTCGCTCTCCGCAAAATGCTCTACGCTCGTGCCGGGCACGGATTCATAGACAAACATGCCGTTTCTTTCCAGCTTGGTAATCTCTTTAAAAGTCTTTACCTTGTACTCATCGCCGCCGGCCTCAAAACCCTCCTTCTTGCTCTTTTCCTGCAGAAGATGATTGCCGAAGCTGATCTTTCCGTCTGCTTCTGTTCTGATGAGTTCTGCTACTGCTGCCATTCTTTTGTCCTCCTGTCCGCCTTTGCGGCGGTTTGCTCTTTATTTGTTTTTGACGCTGAAAACAACTTTATTCTCGCGGAATCCTGCACTCACATGATCGCCGGATTTTACCCGTCCCGACAGAATTTCTTCCGCAAGTGCGTCCTCGATCAGCGTCTGAATTGCTCTCTTTAACGGTCTTGCACCCATTTTCAGGTTGCTGTATTTTTCTACGATATGCTCTTTCAGAGATGGTGTCAGTGTCAGGCTGATATCCAGCTGCGTCCGGCAGCGCGTAATCAGGCTCTGCGCCAGCAGATTGATAATTCGCTTCATATCGTCTTTTGTCAGCTGATGGAATACGATCGTTTCATCAATCCGGTTTAAAAATTCCGGTTTGAACAGGCGTTTTACCTCTTCCATCACGCCGGCTTTCATCTTTTCGTAAGTCTTTTGCGCATCTTCTTTTGCCGCAAAGCCGAGATTTTTTGGCTCCACAATCCGCTGTGCACCGGCGTTGGACGTCATGATGATGACGGTATTTTTGAAGCTGACCTTCCTGCCCCTGGAATCCGTGATATGCCCATCGTCCAGCACCTGTAGCAAAATATTGAAAACATCCGGGTGCGCTTTTTCGATTTCGTCGAATAAAACCACCGAATACGGATTTCTGCGAACCTTTTCAGAAAGCTGTCCGCCCTCGTCAAAGCCGACATAGCCCGGAGGCGAGCCGATCATTTTCGAAACAGAGTGCCCTTCCATATATTCCGACATGTCCACGCGGATCAGCGCGTTTTCTGAACCAAACATCGCTTCTGCCAGCGCCTTGGAAAGCTCCGTCTTTCCGACACCGGTGGGGCCGAGGAACAAAAACGAACCGATCGGTCGTCTCGGATCCTGCAGTCCGACTCTGCCGCGGCGCATCGCCCGCGCAACGCTCGATACGGCTTCTTCCTGTCCGATCACGCGCTTATGCAGAATAGATTCCAGCTTTAACAGCCGTTCGCTCTCTTTTTCGGTCAGGCGGCTCACCGGAACCTTTGTCCAAGTGGAAATGACCTTTGCGATATCCTCTGCTGTCACCTCTGGCTGCCCCTTTTTGCGGCTCTTTTCCTGTCGTTTCTGGTGCTTTTCGTAACGGGTGAGCGCCTCCTTTAGCTTTTGCTTTAGTCTGGAGGCCTCCTCCAAATCCTGATCGCGGATTGCCTGCTCCAGCTTTTCGTCCAGCGTTTTGATTTCCTTTGCCTGGTCTGTTGCCTCGTCAGTCGTCTGCATCCGCTGCAGGCGCACCGCAGCAGCCGCCTCGTCCATCACGTCGATCGCCTTGTCCGGGAGCTTCCGGTCGTTGATATAGCGATTGGAAAGATGTACTGCGGCCTCGAGGGCTTCCGGCAGAATCTTTACTTTATGATGCTCTTCATATCTGGAAACGATTCCCTGTAAAATGCCGATCGCCTCTTTTTCCGTTGGTTCTTCGACCGTAACCGGCTGAAAACGGCGTTCCAGGGCAGCATCTTTTTCGATATATTTGCGGTATTCTTCCAGCGTTGTCGCGCCGATCAGCTGAATCTCGCCGCGCGCAAGGGACGGCTTTAAAATGTTGGAAGCATCGATCGCCCCCTCTGCGCCGCCTGCACCGATCAGTGTATGCAGCTCATCCAAAAACAGTAAAATATTTCCGTCGTCTGTTACCTCACGGATGACCTTACGAATTCGCTCCTCAAATTCGCCGCGGTATTTGCTTCCCGCGATCATCCCGGACAGATCCAGCATCAGAACCCGTTTATCCTTTACCGTATCCGGCACGCTGCCCTCCGTAATCCGAAGCGCAAGTCCCTCGACGATCGCCGTTTTGCCGACGCCGGGTTCTCCTACCAGGCACGGATTGTTCTTCGTCCTGCGGCTTAAAATCTGAATCACGCGCCCAATCTCCTGATCGCGCCCGACAACCGGATCGAGCTTTCCCTGTGCAGCCAGCTTCGTCAGATCTCGGCTGTAAAGCTCCAGCGTCCCGGTCTGGCTCTTTTTTTGCCTGCGTCCCAGTTCTTCGCGGTACGCCGTAGGGTCCAGTCCTGCTGCCAGGAGCGTATCCCGCATGATTTTCTGCAGCGGCAGCGACAGCGTCTGCAGCACCCGCACTGCAACATTATCCCCATCTCCTAAAAGCGCTAACAAAATGTGCTCCGTTCCGGTCAGCACGCTGCCTGCCTTTTCCGCCTGTCTGTGGCTTTCCTCCAGAACTTCCTCTGCCCGGGGGGAATAACCGTCCCGCTCTATGACCGGATTGGGCGTCTCCGGAGCCAGCAGATCCTGAATCATTTCCCGGATCGCCTCTTCTTTTGCCCCGTTTTCCGTCAGAACTCTTGATGCCACGCCGGTTCCTTCTTTGATCAGGCCCAGCAGGATATGCTCTGTTCCAACATAATTCTGATGCAGGCTTTTTGCCGCCCGCCCCGCCAAAAGCAGGGCAGTTTTTGCCTTATCCGTAAACTGTGACTGCATCTGTTATAGTCCTCCATACTCTTCATAAATCTCATCTATCAAAGCATGTACTTCCTCGCGGGAAATATTCCGACAACTTGCCCGTGCCAGAATGACCCGCAGCAACTCCCGCATCTGCTCCAGATCACTGATTCGATCCGCATCAATCGCAATCACTGCGCCGCGGCGTCTGTCCACCTTGACGAAGCCCTCCTGCTTGAGCACGGTATATGCCTTATTCACTGTATGCATGTTAATCCCAATGGATTCTGCAAGCTGCCGCACGCTCGGGAGGGACTCTCCCTCCTTGAGCCTGTTTGTCGCAATCCCGACAATGATCTGATTGCGCAGCTGTATATATAACGCTTCTTCGCTGTTAAAATCGACTTCCAGAATCATGCTGATCTCCCATCCATTTTCTCTTTAAAGTGTTCTAGAAACACTATAACAAGAATCCTGAAAATAGTCAACAATAGCATGCACGCGCTGCGAGCATGCTATTGTCATGAATAAAACAAAACACCCGGCACTGCTGTTTCCTGTGCTCCCGCCGGACAGCGGGCAGTTTGCAGCAAAAGCCGGATGTTTTTTATGGATTCACGGCAATAGAATGTTCGCAGAACGTGCTTCTATTGTTTTCTGAATGCTTGTTTTTTGGAAGATTTATTTCAGGTCAAGGAATTCAAACTCAAGATCGTCATCATCCAGGAAATTCTTGGACTGCCAGTCTTTGGATTTGCCCTTTTTGCGGCGCGGACGTTCTTCTTCCTCTTCCTCGTCCTCATCCTCGTCATCCTCGTCTTCATATTCGTCGACTCTGGGACGACGGACAGGCTTCTTTACCGGAGCCTTCTTTGCCGGACGGCGGCGCGGACGCTCTTCTTCCTCTTCCTCGTCCTCATCCTCGTCATCCTCATCCTCTTCTACATAACGGGCAGGCTTTTTGCGGCCGAAGCGGCGCGGTCGTTCTTCTTCCTCGTCCTCATCCTCATCGTCGTCTTCGTCATCCTCGTCGTCCTCTTCGTCATCATCATAATCGTCATAGTCTTCATACGTGCTTCTGACTTTGATGATCAGGATTGTTACAACGATAATCAGAACTACGATTACAAACGCCATCAGAATAACGACAAAGCGCATGCTCTTTGCGGTCTGGTCAATGGTTGCCTGATTGTTCTTGTTGGTCTCCTCTGCATTCAGCAGGTCACTGACCTGATATCTGGTTCCCATAGTATTATCATGCAGATACCATGCACTGCTGCCGCTTCCGTCATCCTCAAAGGCAACGGAATAATCTGCGGAGTTGTCTACGATCGGCTCCTCCGGTTCCTCCGTCTCCTGAGTTTCGTCAACAGCCGGCTCTGCTGTCACCTCCGACACATGTGCCTCTACCAGATCGGAACGGATATATCCGCTTACATTATCAAATGTTACTGCATACCAGGTCTTGCCGTCGCTGCCCTGTGTCTCGCCGGTAACGGTCAGCTCCTGTCCGCTGGTTGCCTTACCTGCAAGGCTTGCGCTGGTGGAAGCTTCGCTTCTGATATTAACGCTGGAAGAGGTTACGGTTGCGCTGGTAACGGTTCCTGCAGCAGCTGTCCCTGCGGTGTTATCCTCTGCGGCTGCATCAGCGTTTCCGTCCTCTGCAGCATTGGTGTCGGTTGTTGTGGTCGTTGTCGTTCCGCTCGGGGAAGAGGTCAGCGGCACAGCGCCGACTTCCATTGTGGATGTAAATAAAAATACCGCAGCAAGTGCACATCCCAGCACAGTGCTGAACTTGGTCGTCCATTTCATCATTCTAGTTTACGTACCTTTCTGATTCCGATCCGCAAAGGTCTCTGCGGTTCTTTTCTCTTTTCCAAACTCCTCAGCCAGGCTTCCGATTTCGCCTGTCGCCAGTGCTCTATCGGTATATTATGCTTCGTCGATCGCTTTACCGATATCGTGTCTCATATATTTGTTGGCAAAATTGACCCATTCGGTCGCTGCATACGCTTTTGCGCGTGCTTCCTTTAAGGTAGGCGCCTTCGCCGTGATACCCAGCACACGTCCACCGTTGGTCAGGATCGTCTTTCCGTCTTCTGCAAACCTGGTTCCTGCATGGAAACAGAACACATCGTCTTTTCCGTCAAAGGCTTCCAGGCCGGAAATTGGAAGTCCCTTGTCGTATTTTAACGGATAACCGTCCGATGCCAGCACAACACAAACTGTCGCATTGTCTTCAAACTCCAACTTGAGCTGATCGAGCGTACCGTCGATACATGCCTCGCAAACGTCCAGAATGTCGTTTTTCATACGCGGCAGCACAACCTGCGCTTCCGGATCACCGAAGCGGACATTATATTCCAGCACTTTCGGGCCGTCAGGTGTCAGCATCAGGCCGAAGAAAATTACACCCTGAAAGGTGCGTCCTTCCGCAGACATTGCGTCGACGGTAGCCTGATAGATATATTTTTTACAGAACGCATCAACCTCTTTTGTATAGAACGGAGACGGGGAAAAATTGCCCATGCCGCCGGTGTTCAAGCCCTGATCGCCGTCCTTTGCGCGCTTGTGATCCTGGGCAGAGGACATGATCTGGATGGTCTTGCCATCTGTAAAGGACAGCACGGAAACCTCGCGTCCGGTCATGAACTCTTCGATGACCATCTTGTTGCCGGCTGTGCCGAATTTCTTATCTGTCATAATCGTGCATACGCCGTCTTCCGCTTCTTCCAACGTGTTGCAGATTAAAACGCCTTTTCCAAGTGCAAGGCCATCCGCCTTTAAAACGATCGGGAATTTCGCTTTGGTATGCAGATATTCCAGCGCATCCTCTGCCTTGTCGAACACTTCATAGGCAGCCGTCGGAATATTGTATTTTTTCATCAGTTCCTTGGAAAATGCCTTGCTGCCTTCCAGAATCGCCGCATTTTTGCGAGGACCGAATGCACGGATCCCGGCTGCCTCCAGCTGGTCTACCAGGCCCCCGACAAGCGGATCATCCATGCCGACGATAACGAGGTCGATCTCTTTTTCCTTTGCGAACTCGGTCAGACGGTCAAATTCCATCGCGCCGATCGGAACGCACTCTGCCAGCTGCGCAATTCCGGCGTTGCCGGGCGCACAGTAAATCTTCTCTGCTTTCGGGCTCTTTGCCACGCTTGCAGCGATCGCATGCTCTCTGCCGCCGCTTCCCACAATCAGAATTTTCATATGAACCTCCATATTTTCAGGCGCTTTCGCTGTTATGCGATGCAATTTTGCATCACGATGCGATAATCGTCTTTCCATCCACAACGGTTACTCTGCCCTGGGCAATCAGATCGATGGCCTGGGGCAAAATTTTCCATTCCGCTTCCTCCATGACCCGCTGCTGCAGACTCTTGGGTGTATCGCCCTGCTGCACTTCAACCGCCTTCTGTAAGATAATCGGACCGGTATCCATTCCGCTGTCCACAAAATGCACCGTCGCGCCGGTCACCTTTGCACCGCGCGCAAGCACACCCTCATGGACATGCAGACCGTAAAAGCCAACGCCGCAAAACGCAGGGATCAGCGACGGATGGATATTGATAATCTGATTTGGGAACGCTTCAATCATCTCTGCCGGAACAGCGACTAAAAATCCTGCCAGCACGATCAGATCCGGTGCAATTTCCTTCACCTTTTCGGTCAGTG
>ULNF01036838.1_pt1 | contig 11513 bp, 20 predicted proteins | sample 1951851 | NCBI WGS metagenome assembly ULNF01 (sample SAMEA4835570, study PRJEB28245) | human gut metagenome | biome: gut microbiome; material: fecal sample | place: Denmark | collected 2008 | reverse complement strand
ACTGAACTCCAATAAGGAACCTCTCATGTTCAATAAACTTTCCAAAAGAAAACGATGGCAGTTCTGCATAAACAGAAGCTATATATTCACGCCCTCTGTCAAGGTCAAGACATGAATATAAACTTACCACTGTCGGACTTTCCACATGAATAATCATTTTGTCCGACATAATATCTGTACCAGATTTAATGTAATCGACAAGACTGCGAAGCGTTGTAAGTTTAATAGCCTCTGCCTTTGGATTATGTACTATTCTCTTTAATGTCTTATCTGAATAAAACTCCCCATTAACTTCCTTTATATGTGGTGCTGCCAGCTCAACTGCATATGCTAATGCTTCTCTCTCCATCTTTATATCCTCCTTTTATGCCTGTTTAACATTGTTTCTAAAATCAATTACACTCTTATCTTCTTTGATTTCTCCAGTCTCCGTATCTACAATTTGACCGTCAATCTCAGTCTCATTTTCCTCAATATCCTCAAATGACATCTGTCCTCTTATACCCGGACCATATTCCTCAGCATAGATTTTTCCCGTTGTCAAATCTTTTTGGGTACTGAATTTTGTGCTAACAGGTTTTACAGATGCTAACTTTGTATCTACTGAAATATCACATGTGCAATCTGTCCTATCCTCATTCTGCTCAAACGAAAGAGTAAGATTTATCTTTCTCTTGTTCTTCCATGGAGTATTAGGATCCTGCATATTTTTCATAACCTGTTCAAAAGCCTGATTTACTTTCTCCTGTAAAGCTCCACCAGCCAAATCATGTAAACTTATATCCATAAAATCATCCTTTCTCTTGATTTTCACCCACGCATTTACTATACTTTTAGTAAGAGTTGCTATTGCAACCCAAAAAGAAGGGAGATGAGCAGATGAAAAAGAAACTTTATTCTTTAATTTTAAGCCTTTGCCTTGTAGTTGGTTCTATCTCGTACACAGAGGTACCGGTACAGGCAAAAACTTACGTTTACTATGTTCCAGGTTCAAGCTATGCATACCATCCAAATCGCTACTGCCGAACCTTAAAACGCAGTAAAAATGTTAAGAAGATTACACTTAAAAAAGCGAAATCTCTTCACCTTAGTAAGTGTAAAGTCTGCCACTAAACCGACTTTACATTTTAACCTTTGGCACAGGACTTTTATCCTGTGCCTTTTTACAACTGTAAAATAGCTGCTATCTGAGCAACTTTCACATCATTACTATCTTCATCAACAACGACCTTCGCCACAGCCTCAACAAGATATTCCTTGCAAAGCAATTCATTAAGATGCTCTGCCTCAACCTTAACCATTTTCTTTCTTCTACTCACTGTCCTCATTCTCCTTTCCATACACACCGATATAATTTTTCAATTTCTCCGGACAAATATGATATGTCCATACGCTTGACATTTTTACACAAGTACCAATATCAAGAGCTTTCTGCTGCATTGCAATTCTTATAAACTGCGGTGACACACCAAGTATCTTAGCCGCCTCACTCACTGTTATCCTCTGCTTTTCTGCAACCATATCAAACCACCTCACTTCATATTCGCTAAAATACGGACATTCAATTTAGTTCCTTTTTCCTGCAAATCCACAATCCCGCAAATAACATCATTAAGTTTCTCAAGATTGTTCTTGGGTATGTCATCAGCACAATTAACCTTTAAGTACAAATCAATTGCTTTCTTACTTTCACAATCTGCACTCTTTTTCTCTGTTGCCACAACACCCTCAGCAAGCTCCATCACCTTTTTATCATCCAATGTATCAAGAAGAGCATCACCTTCTTCAAACTTCCCCTCGGAGAAAAGTTTAAAAACTTTTTCCTCGACCTCTTGTCTATGGTCAATTTCTTTCTGGAGTTCTTTTGTCCTTGCAATCATCTTGTCTAAACGATTATGTTCTTTTACTTTATCCATCACTCTCACCTCGCTTTCTACAGTTTCAACAAACATTCCCTTATTTTTTCTTGTCCTAATTCATATCCTGCCATATAATAAATGTGCGACCATTTCAAAATGACAGGAGGTGAATTTTTATGGACGATTTAACCAAAGAGCAACAGCAACTATTGACTTTGATGTATAAGGAAATATTGAACCGACAACCTGCCCTTTCTATGGAAAAGGCAAATAAATTTAAAAATTCCGACCAACTCATCGAACTTTTCTCTCTCGATATGTCATCAGACTATGCTTCTGAACTATGTTGGAAATTAGAATCAAGGGGTTATATAACTTGTTACCGTGGCGATGACTTGGCAAACGATATTTCTCTTTGCGACAAAACCATCATTTATATGGAAAACAAGTTCACAAACGGTGTGAAAGATGTTCTTTCATTCTTATCTAACTTCTTTTAATTTTCTGAGGCTGCCTTACTATTTGAGGCGGTCTCTTTTTCATAATATACATCCTCCGCAACAACATCTTTATTCTTTTCAAAGTTCTTTGCATATCTCACATCCCTTGTCCAAAAGCAAGTGTGGTCGCTCTTATCTCCATTCATATAGCAAGTTCTTTTCTTGCAACCCTCTTTCTGTCCATTGCACAAATAAAATACATTACCCATCTGTTTATATCACCTCTTTTCTTGATTTTTACATTACATTCCCCTATACTTTTAATATAGGCTATTGCCGTAGCCGAGTATTAAATATTTTTTATTTAAGGAGGACTTTACCAATGTTAAACTCACTAAGTACATCCAATATTATTCAAATAATAGGTATTAGTGTTTCATTATTAACAAGTGTTACTGCTATAATCATTTCCATAGTCACACTCAAACAAAATTCAAAAGTAATTGAAAACTCAACTCGACCTTACATTTGCGTATATTCAAAAACTACAAATTTTACTGGATTTGTCCCTTTCTATTACTTAGTCATAAAAAATTTTGGTCAAACCGGAACATTTATTACCTCTTTTGATTGCAACTGTGATTTATCTGAATTTTTACTTAATCCCGACAAAATACCTTTTGAGCATATTGTTGGTTCTTTTTTAGCCCCAAATCAAAATTTTTTATTTGGATTAAGCCCTAATGTTTTGACCCAAAAATCCAATGAAAAATTAATATTCACTTATACATACGAGAGTAACGGTAAACAATACACTGAAACATCTACTATAATTGTAAATAATGATTCAGAACAAATCTCACCCCGTTCAAATGAAAAAGAAATACCACTTAGAACTATTTCTTATGTTTTGCAAGATATAGACGAAAAACTACTATAGTTTCAGCGGATACTCCTTTATCTCGTCTTTCAATTTTGAAACAATATATTCCAAAACTTCTACCGTCTGGGCTTCCTCTGGAAGCTCAGTTTTTATTGTGTTAAACACTTCTTTAACGACTTTATCAACTGTGCTGTTTTGAAGTAGTATTTTTCTATTATTTGAATATGCATAACCCAAATTAATTTCTACCAATGTTCTCACCTCGCTTTTATTTCAGTGATTTAAAGTCACACTTCTTTGCAAAAAAAATTTCTTCTTTCTGCTGAATATCTTTTATTTTTAACAGCCTACATAATTTATCAACTTCTTCAACATTAAATAATGTCTTATTTTCTATTTTATTCTTAAACCCCTGATATGTAAGCCCTATCTGCTCAGCAATAAATGAATATTTCAATCCTGATGCAGATATTATCTGCTTTAAGCGTTTAGTTTCTGTCATAAATATTACTGCTCCTTTCGTTTTATGTGATTTTTAATCACTACATTTAAGATACTATATGTGTGATTGTTTGTCAACATTTATTTATAAAAAAATAAAAAATAGTTGAGTTTTAATCACGCATATAGTATAATTCTTTTAAGATATTTATAGGAAGGACGGTGACAATATTGGATATAGGTAAAAGAATAAAATTGCTCCGAAATCAAAATAAAATGTCACAAAGTGAACTTGCTGAAAAAATGGGCTATACATCTAGAACTACTATTTCTAAAATAGAAAGCGGAAATATAAAAATCACTACAGAAGATGTAGTACGATTTGCTGAAGCATTACACACATCTGTACCCTACCTTATGGGTTGGAATGATAATATTGAAAATAAATTTTCTGATAATAAAACTCCTGATACTCTTGTTGAAGGACTATCAGATACAATTATAATTGATTGTGAACAATCATCCTCGGATAATAACTTGAAATATTCAGATAGGCTTATGCAATATATACCAAAATTAAACAAATTAACAGATGAGCAGAAAAATATTATATATGGCATGATTGACAATATGGTTCCACCCAAAAACAATGATGTTAAGGTTTCGCTGTTGGCAGCACATGAAGATGATGACGCATCAGAAACAGACAGACAAAATGATATTGAAATACTCAAAAATCATATAAAAAACAACAAACAATAATATATTTTGGAGGATTTATTGAATTACGAAGAATTAACAATAGAAGCAACGCAAAAACATATTGAAATTATTGAATTACCTTTAAAAGCACATAGTGGCTTAATACTTAATACAACAATAGCTATAAAAAAAGATATACCAGAAACAACAAAGGCGTGTGTGCTTGCTGAAGAACTAGGTCATTATTACACATCTATTGGAGATATTCTCGATCAGACAGATTTCTCCAACCGCAAACAGGAACACACCGCAAGACTTTGGGCTTACAATAAACAGATTGGTCTTGCTGGGTTAGTAAAATGCTTTGAAGAACGATGCAGAAATATCAATGAAATGGCTGACTGTTTAGGTGTAACCGAAAAATTTTTTCAAGATGCATTGGAGTGTTATAGACAAAAATATGGAATATCAGTGTCCTATGGATACTATAATATATATTTTGAACCAACTTTGATGGTTCATAAAAAATCGAAAGCAGAGAATGTAGAAAATACTTTTTAGCCGGGTGCAGTGAAAAGTATAAATTCAAAGCATATAATAAACTATAAACTTAAAAGAGGAGGGATTTTTGTTGGCATTAAATATTGATGAATTACAAAAAATATGTACACCGGATAATATTGTTATCACTATTCATGCAGCTAAACGCTTAGAACAGCGTGGTATTCGTCTAAAAGAAATCCTTGATTGTATTTTTACTGGCGAAATCATAGAACAATATCCGGATGATTATCCATATCCAAGCTGCCTGATATTTGGAAATCAAAATGCCGAAAAGCCACTTCATACTGTAGTTGCTACCAATGGCGAACGACTTTGGATTGTTACAGCTTATTATCCTTCTCATGATAAATGGATGGATGATTTAAAAACTCGAAAGGAGGAATAATCATGAAATGTTTTTTATGTAAAGGAAATGTTACAGATGCAACGACAACATACATGACAACATACAATAACTGCTATATCATTATTAAAAATGTACCTTGTCAGAAATGTGAGCAGTGTGGTGAAGAATTTATAAGCGGAACCACAATGTTAAAAATCGAATCTATAATTGATAAGTTAAAAAACATTCTAACTGAAATCGCTATTGTTGATTTTAAGACTGCTGCTTAATCTATTATAAAATAATAATTTGAGGTGTACTATATGCTTAATTTATTTACCGATTTCTTAAATATTGAGGAAGTAGAACCTGATGAGTGGGATAAAGCAATGATAAAAGATATTGAAACAAACCCTGATTGTAAAGAATTTGTTTCTGAAGCTGAAGCATTAAAGGAATTAGGGCTTGATTAAAATATCGAGTTGACATTCAGGAAGGAGTGAGCAGTATGTGCAATTTAGGTCAGGGAATTGAGGACAGAGCTATTGAAAAAGGGATTGAAAAAGGGATTGAAAAGGGGATTGCTAAGGGCGAAACAATCGCAAAAATGAATATAATCTTAAATATGTACAACAACAACTTTACTATAGAGCAAATAGCTTTAGCAACCCAATACAATGTTGATGAAGTCAAAGAAATCATTGCAAAAAACAACAATAATTAAGCTTTCATACAAAACAAAAAAGCCAGCAGTCTGAATTGGCGTTCAAACTGCTGACAATACGCACTGAAAATAATATCAATACGCTAAACGAACAAGCATATTATATCATTCTCAGTGCGTTTATTCAATGCACATTTTTTTAATTTAGGAGGAATGATATTATGAGATTACCAAACGGCTACGGTTCCGTAAAAAAATTATCAGGAAAAAGAAGACGTCCCTGGATTGTAGAAAAAACAATTTGTTGGGAAACTAACTTTAAAACCGGAAAAATCAAACAGAAAAAACAGATTATAGGTTATTTTGCCACTAAGAAAGATGCACTTGAAGCATTGGCAGCTTTCAACACAAATCCTTATGACCTCACAAACGATACAATAACACTGGAAGATTGTTATAATAAATGGTCTGACCGCAAATATGAAAAAATCGCAGACAAAACCGTTACATCTTACAAAGCAGCCTGGAAACATCTGCTGCCACTCGCAAATGTTCCAATAAAACAAATCAAAACAGATGCTTTGCAGCAGATAATAGATACCTGCAAGCGTTCCTCAGCCACTCAGCTTAATATAAAGTGTGTCATGAATGGCTGCTTTGAATATGCCATGCAAAACGATATAATTGATAGAAACTATTCACACTTTGTCAAAGTCGAATATACTGAAGCTGTTATCAACCGCATCCCATACTCTCATGAAGAAATCAACAAACTCTGGGAACTTGTACGCACCGACAACTTACTCTCAGCCAAAATACTGCTTATTCTTCTCTATACTGGAATGAGAGTCAATGAACTTCTCAAAATGCCACATGAATGTTGTGATTTAAGAGAACGTTTCCTTAATATCAAACATTCAAAAACAAAAGCCGGAGTTAGAATGGTGCCAATTCATGACAGCATTTTCCCGCTCATCAAAGAATTTTACGACAAGAATAAACCAACACTTATAGTTAATGATACAGGAGCTATAGTCCGATATAACAATTTTGTTGCCCGTGATTACAAAAAGCTAAATGAACTCATAAAGACAGAACACCATTTACATGATACAAGACATACTTTCATATCACAGGCAAAAGAATTAAACCTTGACTCCGTCTACATAAAAAAGATTGTCGGGCATGAACTTGATTCTGTTACTGAAAAAGTTTACACTCACGTTCCATTTGCCACTCTACGGTCAGAAATAAACAAACTCCACTACTAACTGACATATATATCTATATCACATTGCAAATAATGTAATATCAATCGAACAAAAGTTATATATCCAGGTTATACAATACATAAATCCCCCAAAAGTCTTACACACTTTCGGGGGATTTTTTCTAAAGGATGCAAACTACTCCACAAAACGCATATTGTTTCATATTAACTCATAATTTTTTATAATGACGCATATTGCAAATATTTTTTACATATGCTATAATGTCGACAGACAAAAATGGATATGAAAAGTTCATGCTTTTCACTTTAAAACGAAAACCCCCAATGCTGCAACATTGGGGGTTTTCTATTTCCAATTTTTCAAAATGGCAGGAATATCGCCATCAGGCTGATTACCGACTTATTTGTTGCCATCCAGCCATTTAATGATGTAATGACAAATAACACCACTCACAACGGCAACAAAAACGGACATAAAAATATCGTTCATGCTTTTCACCTCCTCCCCTTACCGGTATAGAGGCGGTAACAAATCTATTCTATCATATATATTAACAATTTTCTATAAATTTTCAAATTTGTGTTTCTAATACTATTCTGATGTTGCCTTTTTGCCTATTTGTTACCTACGCGTTACTTACGTGTTACCTTTAGACCCTTTTTAACACATCTTTACAGCAACTTGCACAAAGGGCGCAATCCCTGAAAACACAAGGTTTTCATAGAATTACGCCCTTTTTTAAATTTGTTTGGATTATACTCTCTTAAGGTATTCTCCTGTACGTGTATCAATGCTGATACGATCTCCTGTCTCTACAAAGAGTGGTACACTTACCTGTGCTCCTGTCTCTACTATAGCCGGCTTAGATGCGCCCTGTGCTGTATCTCCCTTGAATCCAGGCTCTGTCTCTGTAATCTCTAATTCTACAAAAAGAGGTGGCTCAATTGCAAATACATCACCATTGTGAGAAAGCATCTTAACCATTTCGTTCTCTTTGACAAACTTAAGTGAATCACCTACCTGATCAGCTGTCATATCAATCTGATCATATGTTTCTGTATTCATGAAATGATACATATCGTCTGCATATAAATACTGCATTTCCTGACGCTCAATATGAGCCTGAGGACATTTCTCAGTTGGACGGAATGTTTTCTCAACCACACCACCACTCTTGATGTTTTTAAGCTTAGTTCTTACGAACGCTGCACCCTTTCCGGGTTTTACATGCTGAAATTCTATAACCTGATATACATTGCCTTCAAACTCAATAGTTAAACCATTTCTAAAATCTCCTGCTGATACCATTATCAAAATCCTCCTTAATGTGTGACTTTTGCGTCCCATTGTCTACCGAATAAATTGCGGCAAAACTCTTTTACTATTTTATCCTATTTTTCAACTTATTTCAAGTATTTATTTTTAACGAATTATTTTCATAAGAGTAACCCAATTTGTTTTTCGGCATATTTTTTAATATAATAACTTTTTTGTAGGTAATTTTCTAATGAACCGCGTTGCTTCTGTTATAAAACTTGATCACGCAAGAAAACAGGGACTTACCGGCAAGGGAATAGGTATTGCGATTATGGATACCGGTGTCGGTATGCACCCTGATATAATATATAAAAACGGTCCATTGATGTCTTTTTATGATACACTCGCACATCACAATAATTTTTATGACGATAACGGACATGGTACACATGTCGCCGGAATAATCTGCGGTAACGGAACTGCAAGTAATAAATTATATGAGGGCATTGCTCCTGATTGTAAAATCCACATAATAAAAATACTTAATAAAAATGGTGAAGGTAATATTAAAAATGTAATCTCCGGTATTGAATGGCTTCTGAAAAATAAAGACAAATATAATATAAGAATCGTAAATATTTCAGTTGGAAGTGTATCTCTTAAAAAATTTGATGAATCTTCACTCCTTGTGCGTTCTATCAATTCTTTATGGGAAGCCGGTCTTGTGGTAGTGACTGCCGCCGGCAATAATGGTCCTTCCGACTATACTATCGGTGCTCCCGGAAACAGCCGAAAAATAATCACAGTCGGTACTTCCGATTCTGTAAAGGGTAAGTTCACACATGATTTTTCAGGCCGTGGTCCTACCATGAATTGTATAAAAAAACCTGATATTGTAGCTCCGGGACTAAACATTATAAGCTGCAATAATATTATAAACCGCTCATTTTATATACCAAGAAGCGGAACTTCAATGTCAACGCCAATTGTCAGCGGCTGTATAGCTTTACTGTTGCAAAAATATCCTTATTTCACTAATAAAGATGTAAAACTCCAACTAAAAAGAACTGCCATAGACCTTCATATGCCACATGAAAAACAGGGCTGGGGGCTTATTCGTTGTGATACATTTTTAAGTTAGTACCCGATACTATAATTTATAAAATAAGCAAGCTATTCATATTTGCTACAAACAGCTTGCTTATTTTCAATAATTTTTATTTATTCTTCTGAATCTTTACCCTGCAAAATTTCATCAAGTTTTCTGACAAACTCACCAATATCATTTTTAGATAACTGTGCATCTGCACCAAGCAATTCTCCTTTTTTCCTCATCTCGTCATTTATAAGTGATGAGAAGATTATGACAGGAATGTCTTTTAAATCAGGATCATTTTTGATAAGTTTAAGAAGTCGGTGTCCATCCATCTGCGGCATCTCTATATCTGTAACAACACATGCCACATTCTGAGCTACTGTTCCTTCCTCCTTATACTTCTGAAGAATTTCCCATAATTCTAGACCATTGTTTGTCGGCATTAAACGTGTATATCCAGCCTTTGTAAGACCATCATAAATCAATGTACTCAAAAGCTGCGAATCTTCTGCATAGATTATAGGCTTGTCACTCTTTCCTCTTGTTCCCAATCCTTCAATCTCTTTTAAGTTTATTCCGACATCAGGTGTAATATCCGCAACTATTTTTTCAAAATCAATAAGTATGACAAGCTTACCGTCAATATTTATAATTCCCGTTGTCACTCCAGTCTTAGCATTGTTTATCATACTGTCAGGCTTAATAATTTGTGACCAGTTCACCCTATGTATACCAACAACTCCATTTACATGAAATCCAGATAAAAGATCATTAAAATTTGTGACAAGGAACATATCTTTTGATGGGTCTGTACTTTCTTCCATCCCCAGACATCTCGCAAGATTAATGATTGAAATCGTTTCTCCTCTTGTACTAAATGCACCTTCTACATTTGGATGTGCCTTAGGTACAGGAGTAAGAGGCTGATATGTCATTATCTCTTTTACTTTTGCTACATTGATTCCATAATAATTTCCGCTTACCGTAAATTCAAGAATCTCAAGCTCATTTGTTCCACTTTCCAATAATATATTTGTATCCATCTCTGCCGACCTCCTCAGCTTTTCTTCATAATGTATCAACATTTGCACATATGCAAAACATAATAACCGTATATACTATATATTACATTATACAAAGCCATTTGTAAACTCTCACAATCGGCAAATTTCTATGTCAAATCCACCATTAAATTCATTTCCTGCTTCTAATATTCAACTGTCAAACTCCCGTGTATTTTTCACCATTCCAGCAGGTTTAAATCCACTTGTTTATGCAAACAGGAAACTTACTGAGTTAGGCGTTTTATACAATCCCCATATATACCGGCTAAGTTTCCGCGAATTGGTACAATTATGAAGAATTATATCATAACTTTATTTTTTTGACATATTTATTCTTTCATATTAAAATAGTATGATGTTGGAGGCAAAAGATATTTTGACCCCAACTGATGCCACGGATTGCATAAAACTATTTTCTTCACAAATTATATTGTGCTGAAAGAAAAGGAGATTTATTAACAATATGACTTTTAATAAAGATAATATAATTCTAATCGGTATGCCCGGTGCCGGAAAAAGCACTATTGGCATTGTCCTTGCGAAAGTTATCGGATATACATTTATAGACTCCGATATAGTTATCCAAAATGAAAAGAAAATGTTACTACATGAATTGATTGAAAAGTACGGACTTGATGGATTTAATTCCATAGAAAATGAAATTAATGCAAAAATAGACACTCACAAAAGTATTATTGCAACAGGCGGAAGTGCCATCTATGGAAAAGAAGCCATGAGTCACTTAAAATCAATTGGAACCGTAATTTATCTTAAACTTCCATATGAAGAGATTGAAGAACGATTAGGTGATTTAAATAAACGTGGAGTTTCTATAAAAGAAGGACAAACACTAAAATCTTTGTATGAAGAACGTATAATTTTATATGAAAAATATGCTGATATAACAATTGAATGCTCAAATAAAAAAATTGGTAAAATTATTGAAGACATCAAGAATGTAATGTTCAAGAAATAAACTATATAAT
>ULNF01016427.1_pt1 | contig 11653 bp, 3 predicted proteins | sample 1951851 | NCBI WGS metagenome assembly ULNF01 (sample SAMEA4835570, study PRJEB28245) | human gut metagenome | biome: gut microbiome; material: fecal sample | place: Denmark | collected 2008 | reverse complement strand
GACATTAGGAAAAGATACAAAATATTTGGATTATATGTTTGGATCATGTGAAAATCTCAAAAAAATAGATATTAGTGATTGGAATGTAAGCAATGTTCAAAAAATGAATATGATGTTTTCTGATTGCATTTCACTTAAAAAAATTAATTTGGCTAAATGGAATGTGAAAAAAGATACAGATATAGGCGGAATGTTTGATGGGTGTATAAATTTGGAAGATTGTACTTTTGCAGAAAATTGGCAAACATCGGGAGATGACTTATGTGGCTGTTTCTTAAATATGGATGATTTTACATGGAACATTGGTGCATGCAGTGAACAGAATTTTTCGGCATTTTACACGGAGCTATTACTTAAATGGAAAAAACTGATGCCTTCAAAATATATGAAAGTAATAAGACAAAGATATAGCCAGGGATGGAGTATGAATCATGATGAGTCGCTTCATTATTGTGAAATTCCACCAAAAATAAAGCCTGCAGGCTATGAGATGGAAACTACACGGCGCGATGAGTATGACTTAAATAAAATGCGTCTTATTATATATAAAAATGATAACAAAATAAATAATATAGATGATAGAACAATTTGTGCAAACGCAACGGTAAAAAGTGATAAACAAACGGTAAAAAGTAATAAATATGGAAATGTCACTATCAATAACTTATCAGACGGAACGGTATCTGTTTCTAAAAATGGGTATGTCACAAGAAAATTAACTAAAAATCAGCTTGATGTGTCAAATGAAATTCGTATTCAGAGAAAATCAAATGATTATCCGGTGATATCAGCAGTGTGGGTTGATAAGGACTATGATGTTATGAATCAGTATTTCTACATAAGCAGTGAAAATTCAGAAAAGAAACAATTACAAGCAGAGGTTGATTGGGGAAAAAGCTCATATGGAAGTATTTTTCTGATACAGGGAAAAATAAGTCAAAAATTTGATGGAAATATTTTAACAACTTCAATATGTAAAAACTTTGATATAAATGCACCTATATATATAGTCGCAAAAGATACTGATGGAAAGAGTAATAAACAGGAATTATATTTTAGAGGACAAGAAAATATTAATATTGGATTTGATATTGGAAAAGGTCAAAACAAAAAACATTCAGATTCAGATTTTTCGTTTTTAAATGGAACAGAGTGGAGTATTGGCTTTTTTGGAGATAAAGTACCGGTTGATTTTAGTATTTGGGATGGAAAAATTAAGATTGTTATAGGTGTTGAAAAAGAAGAATCTAATGAAAATGAAAAAGAAGATTCTGAAAAGAAAGACCCTTTATTAGATAAAGAAAATCAGAAAGATGATGAAGAAAGTCAGGAGGAAGACGAAGAAAATGAGGAAGATGATGAAGTATCAAAAACAATTAAAGCATTTAAGGATATTAAAGAAGCGGTAATTCGTTATAAAAATGATAAAAAGAATGCAAATTATGATGATTTGGATACTTTTAAAGAAATTAAAAGCAGTAAATTCGGGTTTGGACCACAAGAAACATATGATGCAAAAATATGTGGTTATGCAGAAATGGAATTAACCAAAGATGGCGCTGAATTTTTAGATGGAAATATTATGATAGATGTAAATGGATCTGTTAATTTAGAACATCCTTTTGCAGTAGGTCCAATTCCAATGTTTTGGAGAGTGTTTTTTTCAGCCGAAATAAATGCTGAATTAAATGTGATAAATAAAAGTAATAGTACTACAGTTAAATTAAGTCCATCCGGAAAATTTTCAAGTAAAATTTCTGCTGATGGTTCGGTGGGAGCCGGTATTTCTGATATTTTGTATGCAAAAGGCGGAATTAATGGAGAACTGTTAGCTTCATATGTTTTTGATTCAGATTTTCAAAATACAGATAATAATATGGGACAACTATCAGACAATATTTATGCAAATGCTGTTGGTGATTTTTCGGGTTATTTTGAAGTAGGTGGCTTTGGTAAACAATTTAAAAAAATTATTAAAGAATGTAAACCGCAATTTTTTCCACAAAAGAAAGAAAAATCACATTTTAAAACAAATAAAAAAGCAAATAATGTAAATGAAAATACCAATATTGAAACATTTAAAAGTAATGTATATAAACAATCGGCTCCGCAATTAGTTTCATTTGAGGACGGTACAAAACTTTCAGTATGGACAGATGGTGATAATAATGATTTAAATTCCATCACATTATATTTCTCTTATTATGATGGCGTTTCATGGAGTAATCCAAGACAAGTATATAATGATGGCACAATGGATAGTTGTCCTGTGTTAAAGGTAATTGATAATACAGCTTATCTGGTATGGCAAAATGCTACAGATATAATTAACACAAATAACGATGATGCTGACGCGACTCTGGAAGATGGTTTCGGTAAAGTTAATATCGATTTTGACATAAGTGTTGCTGCTTTTAAAAAATTAAGCAGTAATGATGAAAAAGGTTTTTCTGTCACAACTATTAAAAATGGCAATCTGGATATTATGCCTAAACTATGTGGACAGGGTGACAATATATACGTAGTGTGGAATAATAACGGTAAAAATGATTACATTTGTAACAATAATGAAAATACTATTTATTCAAGTAAAATATCATTTAATGGCAATAATGTATCCTATGAAAAGCCGGAAATCTGTTATCAAAATCTAAATTTAGTAAGCAGCTTGACGGCAGATTATAATAATGGTTTGAAAATAGCATATTGTATTGATACTGATGGAGACATTACTACAGATGATGTGTTTATATATGAGAATGGAAAACGTGTGACACAATCAAAAAAGGCAGAATTTAAACCACAGTATCTAGAACATTTGTTATATTGGTACAGTGACGGACAAATTGTTTCTAGAAATAGCAAGCTTACCTCTGAAAAAGTTTTTTCTGATAAATATAGTTTAATTAAAATAGGAAGTAAAACTGCAGCAATTTATCTATATGAAAAAAAGTTGAAAAATAATATGCGTATTTCATATTTGAATGAAGATGATAACGTATGGGAAAAACCAATTACATTATATAATAATGAATATATATATGATAAATATATAAATGACTTTTCAGCCAGTGTTACAAACGATGGAGATATTAATGTATTATTAAATGTATCAGAAGTAAACAAAAATTATAAATATAAAGAAGACGAAGAACCGTATGGAAATGCGGATTTAGAAATGATTTCGATAAATAAGAGGTGTGATATTGAATTAAATAAAGTCAGTTATGATGCTGGAACCTTTAATAGAGGCGAATGGATGAAATGTAGCTTTGAAGTAATGAATAAAGGAAGCGTTACAGTTACCGGAGCAGATGTCACTCTCAGTGATAAAAGCGGAAATATTGTTGCAACAAATTATATATACAGCAACATATTGCCTGGTCAAATAACAGAATCAGATATATATTTTAAAGTTAATGAAAATGCAAATGTAGAAAATCTTGTATTAACGGTCATACCTGACAAAGAAACTGATGAAGATATTACAAATAATACTAAAAATATTTACTTGGAGTATAAAAACATAGCAGTAGAAAATATGACTGTCGGAGATTGTGGAAATAATACTATCATCTCAGCAGACATATCAAATAGAGGATATGATACTTATAAAGACATTACAGTGTCGCTTGTAAAAGATTCATTAACAGGAAAAGTTGTTGAAAAGAAAAAAATAGGTGTAATACCAACATTTGATCAAAAAACAATTACATTTACTACTAAGACTAAAAATAATGATATGTATTACGTTTTACTTGAACAGCAGGACGATCAATTTAAATCAGATGATTATGATTGTGTGAAAATAATTAAGTCAGATGAAACATCTAAATCATCTGTTAAATACAAAAAAATGTCTATTAAGAAGATTAACATTAAAAATAATTATAGAAATATAAGCGGAACTATATCTGTTTCAAATGCAAAAGTTACATTAAAAGTAGGAAATTGTAAGGTAAAAAATGCGGTTGTTAATGGAAAAAAATTTAAGCTTGTATTATCAAAGAAACCTAAAAAGAATACCAAAGTAGTTATTACAGTAACAAAAACCGGTTATTATACTGTAAAGAAAACATTAAAAGTAAAATAAGTTGTGTAATACAATTTTTGGCTTTTTATAAGTTAGTTTGTTTTTAACATGTAATCTAATATTGGCTGATTATACAAAAATACGAAAAGAATACGAATGAATTTATAAAAGAGAATTTAATATTACAAATGTATTGCCAAATAATTACTTGAGTGATATAGTTATTCATGTAAAAATCAACAATTTTAGGGGGGATTAAAAAGTTAAATGCAGAATGATAACTAAATCAAATTAAGATAAGGAAGGATTTCAAAGTGATGAAAAAGAATATTAAAAAAAGTATAGCTATTGTATTAATGGCTTCATTGGTGATTGGTAGTACAAATAATACATTAGTAAAAGCACAAAAAAAGATTGTTATGACAAAATCAGCGAAAGTATCTGTAGGACAAAAATTTGTTATAAAATTAAAGAATAATAAAAATAAAGTTAAATGGAAAGTAACAAATGGACAAAAATTTGTGAAAATAACCCAAAAAAGTAAGATGAGCTGTACTATTAAAGCAGTAAAGAAGGGCAATGCAATGGTTCAGGCGACAGTAAAAGGAAAAAAATACAAATGTAAGGTTACTGTTGTTCAACCTAAGAAAACTAAAAAGACGAAAGCACCGGAAAACACTAACAATCCAATGATTACAAAAGCACCTGAGATAACAAACATTCCTGAAACTACTGCGACTGTAGAACCGACAGTAGAGCCAACGATGGTACCAACTGAGGAGCCGACAAAAGAGCCAACAACAGAACCGACGGAGAAACCAACAGCAGAGCCAACGATGACACCAACCGAGGAACCGACAGTAGAACCGACAATAAGGCCAACGGCAGTATCAACTGAAGAACCGACCGAGGAACCAACAGCAGTGCCAACGATGGTACCAACTGAGGAGCCGACAAAAGAGCCAATAACAGTACCAACGGAGAAACCAACAGTAAATCCAACGATGGCACCAACCGAGGAACCAACAGTAGAGCCAACGACAGTACCGACGGAGGAACCGACAGTAGAGCCAACAATAGAGCCGACAAAGAATCCAGATGGAATAATAGAATTTGTATATGGTGATGATGATATTGATGATATAATAAATTGTACAGAACCTTTCTCATTAAAAATTAATGAAGGGGTTGAAACTATATATTACGATTCATTTGAAGATCTTTTTAATACTAATATGGTAAGCGTGACTATTCCAGCGAGTGTAACTAATATAGAAAATGGTGCACTTTCACATTGTAAAAATTTAAAAACTATTATAATTGATGAAAAAAATACGGTCTATGACAGCCGTGATAATTGCAATGCTGTAATAAAAACAGCTACGAATGAGCTGGTCGCAGGCTGTGCAGGGACAATAATTCCTCAAAGCGTAACAAAAATAAGTGATGGTGCATTTGGCGGTTGTAAATTGTTGACAAGTATGGAAATACCAAAAAGCGTCAAAGTAATAGCTGATGGAGCATTTCAAGGATGCAGTAATTTACAAGATATCAAGTTATCAGAAGGAGTAATCGAAATAGGTGTCTGGACATTTTCAGGCTGTAAATCATTAGTAAATATTGAAATTCCGGCGAGTGTTGAACGTATAAATGAATGTGCATTTTCAGGCTGCAGCAGTTTGACAAATATAAATGTAAGTGAAAATAATAAGATTTATGACAGCCGTGACAATTGCAACGGAATAGTTAAAACATCAGAAAATGAATTGGTTACAGGGTGTAATAATACCGTAATTCCGGCAAATGTGAAAAAAATAGGCAATTATGCATTTGAAAATTGTACTGAACTGGTGAATATACAAATACCAGATAGTGTAACAAGTATAGGCTTTGCTGCGTTTAAAGGATGTAGTAACTTAAAAGATATAGAATTGCCATCAGGTATAACTAAAATAGGCGATGCTGCATTTCAGCAATGCACTGGTATTACAAGGATAGAATTACCAAAAAATGTAAAAGAATTAGGTGAATGTGCATTTTTAGAATGTTGTAGTCTTCAGAGCATAAATATACCTTCAAGTGTAACTGTTATAGGAGAAGGAGCATTTAGTGAATGTAGTAATTTAACAGCTATAACATGGAATGAAAATACATATAATTCAGTTGATGAATTTTTGGGTGCTTTTAACAATAAATAAACATAAAGAAAAATTTGAGGAGAACACAAAAATGTTTGATTTTTTATTTAAAAGTAAGCCACGTTTATGTACAACCATTATTATCATATTATTTATTGCATATGGGATATATGATAGATTTTATATAGTACAATCATTTGGCGGAATTGTTGTTTTGATTTGCGTTATTTATTTTTGGTTCGGAAAAGATTATAAATGCCCAAATTGCAAAAAAAAATTTCATTTAAAAAAGTTGAATGAAGTTATAATTGACAAGAAAGATATATCTGTTCCTATTGAAACTTATATAAAGGATTCTGAAGGAAAAATTAAATACACAAGTGTACAATATGTTCCAGGGAAAAGATATACATATAGAATAAATAAAATTTGCAAGAAATGTGGAGAAAAGTGTTACAGCGAATATACAAAGGATAAAGCAAGTTTGTAAATAATAAATAATAAGTTAAAATTATATTTTGTGCACTTTTTTGCCGTTAATCTAAAATACATGAAAAAGAAAGCTTGGTAATGCTAATGTATTTCAATTGTAGTACACAAGGTATAAAATCACTAAGGAGCGAACAGTATGAAAAAGAACAAAATGAAAAATATACTAGGCATAATATTAGTTATTGCATTGATAGTATCACCATTTCAAAATACGATATTATCGAATGCAAGCAGCTACCAATCAGGTAAATATGAAATTATAGATGGGATATTAAAGAAATATAATGGAAATGAAAAAGTTGTAAAAATTCCGGTAGGTGTAAAGAAAATAGCAAAACAGGCATTTTATTGGAACGATAATATAGAGGAAGTGGACATCCCAGAGGAAGTGGAAGTGATTGAGGAAAAAAGCTTTTATGTGTGTCAAAATTTGAAAAAGGTAAATATTCCGGGAAGTGTAAAAAAGGTAGATACTAGAATATTTAGCTGGTGTGATAAGCTTGAAGAAATAGAATTAGGCGAAGGAATAGAGGAGTTAGGGGATGATTGTTTTTCAGGATATAAGAATATAAAAGAAATCAGTATTCCGGGAAGTGTAAAAAAAATAGGAGCAGGAGCATTTAATTGGTGTGATAGTCTTGAAAAAGTAAAGCTGGGAGAAGGAACAGAAGAAATAGGGAAAAATTGCTTTTCGTCTTGTGTAAATTTGAAAGAAATAAATATTCCAGGAAGTGTAAAAAAAATAGGAGCAGGAGCATTTAACTGGTGTGACAGTCTTGAAAAAGTAAAACTGGGAGAAGGAACAGAAGAAATAGGGGACAATTGCTTTTCGAGTTGTGCAAATTTAAAAGAAATAAATATTCCGGGAAGTGTAAAAAAGGTAGATACTGGAATATTTAGCTGGTGTGATAAGCTTGAAGAAATAGAATTAGGCGAAGGAATAGAGGAGTTAGGGGATGATTGTTTTTCAGGATATAAGAATATAAAAGAAATCAGTATTCCGGGAAGTGTAAAAAAAATAGGAGCAGGAGCATTTAATTGGTGTGATAGTCTTGAAAAAGTAAAGCTGGGAGAAGGAACAGAAGAAATAGGGAAAAATTGCTTTTCGTCTTGTGTAAATTTGAAAGAAATAAATATTCCAGGAAGTGTAAAAAAAATAGGAGCAGGAGCATTTAACTGGTGTGACAGTCTTGAAAAAGTAAAACTGGGAGAAGGAACAGAAGAAATAGGGGACAATTGCTTTTCGAGTTGTGCAAATTTAAAAGAAATAAATATTCCGGGAAGTGTAAAAAAGGTAGATACTGGAATATTTAGCTGGTGTGATAAGCTTGAAGAAATAGAATTAGGCGAAGGAATAGAGGAGTTAGGGGATGATTGTTTTTCAGGATATAAGAATATAAAAGAAATCAGTATTCCGGGAAGTGTAAAAAAAATAGGAGCAGGAGCATTTAACTGGTGTGACAGTCTTGAAAAAGTAAAACTGGGAGAAGGAATAGAAGAAATAGGGGAGAATTGCTTTTCGTCTTGTGCAAATTTAAAGAGTATAAATATGCCTCAAAGTATAAAAAAGATTGGTTCAGGTGTATTAAATTGGTGTAATGAAAAATTAAATATAGAGTGTTATTATGGAAGTATGGCACATAATTATGCAAAGCAAAAAAATATAACAATTGGAAAACTGCATAATATACCATACAATATTAGTGTGAATTCATATTTAAAGAAAGTGGTTGATATATCGACACAGAAAAAATTAAAAGGTAAAAAAATAACTTTAGAAACTGCAATTACAAATAATGCAGAAGAAAATTATGAATACGATGAAGATGATAAAACACTAACAAAATTAACAAATGTCAACATTACTATAAATTTGCCTTCAGAATTAAAATTTGAAAATGGCTCAAACAAAAAGACTAAAAAGTTTGATGAAATTTCTGTTGGTGCCACTAAAAAGATTCAGGACAAAGTTGTCTTAGCCAAAAAAGTAACTGCAGATACAAAATTGAAGACTACAATTTCGTTGAAAGCAGATAATTATACAAAAGAATTTTCATATAATCTTGCTTCGTTTGGTTTAGAGAAAAAAGCGACAAAAGAAGAACAAAACAACACGAAATTAATAAATTATAAAATATCAACTAAACAAAAGATACATAGTACAGAGTGTATTGCAACAAAAGATGATAGTCGGGGTGACATAAGCCAGACAGCAGAATATAAAATTGGAGATGATTATTACATATTTTATCAGGCTGTGAATAAAAAATATTGGGAATTGCATGGTATTATTTTGGATAAAAAGTTTAAGGTTAAAAAAAGAATTGATTTTCCATATATAAAAAATTATGAACTTTTTGGAAATGTTATAGTTGATAATACCGGAAAAATATATGTAATTTGTGGTCATTATGATAAAAAACATACTGAGGAAAACAATACAAAAGTAATGGCAATAGTAAAGTATGATGGAAATGCAAAAGAAATTAAACGTACTGTATTTTCATCCAATGAAACAGGTTCAGATGGTTTTGGAACAAAAATACCATTTGACGCTGGGGAGTGTGCACTTGTCATTGATAAGAATGACAGATTGTTTTGCGATTATGCCCGCATTATGTATAATGGTCATCAAAGCAGCAATGTTATTGGAGTCAATATAAATACTATGGAAAAACTGGAATTTAATTCTCCTTACTGTTCCCATAGTTTTGAACAACAGGCTTATGCAGTAGAAAACAATGCACTTCTTTTTGTTAATCATGGGGATGCTTCTCCAAGAGCATTGCAAGTTAGTAAAGTGTCATCTGATTTACAGGAATTATATAGTTATGATGTTTTTCACTATCGTAATTCTACAGGCTCTTATAATCATACATTTTCTAATTTTGGAGGTGTATCTCAGATGAAGGAGGGCTATCTGCTGGCAGGTGCATCTGAAAAAACACTTTCTTATGATAAACAGAGGAGAGGAAGCGTAAAGGAGAGAAATCTTTATATACAGTTGTTAAGAAAAGATTTTGAAAACTATTATTCAAATAAAGATTTAGAACTACTTTCAGCTGATACAAGATATGCAGAGGGTTCTTTTAATTATGATAACTATTATAATGCAACATTTAATGAGCACAATAAAAAAGATTATCTGCCTGAAAATGTAGCAGATTATGGTGTTAAATGGCTGACAAATTATAAAGGCTCAAATTATGTATCAGCATCTAAGATTGTGAAGCTTGATGATAATACATCTGCTGTTTTTTTTGAAAAAAGAAACAGTACAAAATCATCTGATAAATATATTGGAACATATTTTTGTATTATCGATCAATATGGTAAAATTTTGCAGGGGGAAACATCTGTTAAAGCAAGGCTGAGTAATTTTGACACTATGATATATGATAACAATCATATATATTGGACTACAGGGAATGGTAACAATAAGAAAGGATTGATTTTACATAGCTTAAAAATCATGCAATCAAATTAAAAATAAATTCCTCAAGTACATTCTTGCAATAACTTTCTTCATAATGTATAATATAACATTAAAAGACAAAAAGATAATTATTTAATGACTGTACTATAAAAATATGGTGCGGCGGAATGGAGGAAATAATGGAACTTATGTATCAGAGCACTCGAAGCGAGGGAACAAAGGTTACTGCATCTCAGGCTATTTTGAAGGGTCTTGCAGATGATGGAGGTCTTTTTGTACCTGTCAGTATCCCAAAACTTGATATTTCTTTAGAGGAAATTTCCAAAATGACATATCAGGAGACAGCATATGAAGTTATGAAACTGTTTTTCACAGACTTTACCGAAGCTGAATTAAAGACTTGCATTGAGAGAGCATATGATTCAAAGTTTGACACAAAAGAGATTGCTCCGCTTGTGAAAAAATCAGATGCATATTATCTTGAGTTATTCCATGGTGCAACAATTGCTTTTAAAGATATGGCTCTTTCTATACTGCCTCACCTTCTTACTACATCAGCGAAGAAAAACAATATCAAGAATGAAATCGTTATTCTTACTGCGACATCAGGAGATACAGGAAAGGCTGCACTTGCAGGATTTGCAGATGTTGAGGGAACAAGTATCATTGTATTTTATCCTAAAAACGGTGTAAGTAAAATTCAGGAACGCCAGATGGTTACACAGAAGGGTGCAAACACAAAAGTTGTCGGCATTACAGGAAATTTTGATGATGCACAGAGTGGTGTTAAGGCTATGTTTAACAATAAAGAACTTGCAAAAGTTATGGATGAGCATGGATATCAGTTCTCATCTGCCAACTCAATTAACATCGGTCGTCTTGTACCACAGGTTGTTTATTATGTTTATTCATATACAAGACTTCTCGCAAATGGAGATATTAAAGCAGGAGAGAAAGTAAACTTTGTAGTACCTACAGGAAACTTTGGAAATATCCTTGCAGCTTTCTATGCTAAAAATATGGGTGTTCCGGTTGGAAAACTTATCTGTGCTTCAAATGAAAATAAGGTTCTTTACGATTTCTTTGAGACAGGTGTTTACGACAGAAACCGTGAGTTTATCCTTACTTCATCACCATCTATGGATATTCTTATTTCAAGCAATCTTGAAAGACTTATCTTCAGAATTGCAGGAGACGATGCTAAGAAAACAGCAGATATGATGGATGCGCTGAAAACAACTGGCAAATATACTATTACAGACGATATGAAAGCAAAACTTGCTGATTTCACAGGGGGATGGGCAAGTGAGGAGGACACAGCCAAAGAGATAAAGAGAGTTTACGATGAGACAGGTTATGTTATGGATACTCATACGGCAGTTGCTTCTTCTGTATATCATACATATAAAGAGAATACAAAAGACGATACAAAGACTATTATCGCATCGACAGCAAGTCCATACAAATTTGGTACAAGCGTAATGAGTGCCATTGATAAGAAGTATGAGGGCATGGATGATTTTGCTCTTATCGATGAACTCTGCAAAACATCAG